>Ga0172379_10006143_pt1 | contig 16292 bp, 14 predicted proteins | sample GrowelOW334metaG_FD_119756 | JGI IMG/M metagenome (GOLD analysis project Ga0172379, IMG submission 119756) | Groundwater microbial communities from an aquifer near a municipal landfill in Southern Ontario, Canada - Groundwater well OW334 metaG | ecosystem: Environmental > Aquatic > Deep... | reverse complement strand
CGTTTTATGTGTGATTTCAAAAAATATTTCTGCGAGTAAGCTCTTGGAAGAAATAAAAACCACCTCGTCAAAATGGATAAAAACTAAAGATAACAATCTAGCTAATTTTCATTGGCAGAGTGGATATGGCGTCTTTTCTATTAGCCCTAAACATGCGGACGTAGTAAAAACCTATATTAAAAATCAGGAGCAACACCATCAACAAATTACGTTTCAAGACGAGTTTCGCAGGTTGTTGGGTAAATACGATGTGAAATACGATGAGAAATATTTGTGGGATTAGGAATGTTGATTATTTTTTTATTTCGCCCTTTCAGGGCTTGGGTTTTGTTTTGATAATCTCTTACCCAGCCCGACTCTCGCCACGCGCTACGCGCGGCTCGCTTGGACTGGGCTATTCTAAATCGCCCTTTACAGGGCTTAAAATTGAAAATCCTAGCGGATTGTTTTATAGTATAGCCAATCCATAAGTCAGAGGACTTTCGCGAAATAATAAAGAATGGGTTGACCAATGTTGATGAGGAACAGATTATGACTATAGCAGAACAATACAGGCGGAAAGGTGTGCAACAAGGACGTGAAGAAGGTCAAGAAAAAGCCCTACAGATAGTTGCAGAAGAATTGCGCCGCGAAGGTTTCTCTTCTTCAAAAGTAGCAAAAATACTCGCCCTTTCTAAAAACAAAATAGAAAAAAACGACTAAATAAATCCTAAACTTATTTCTTCTTCATCCATTGAATTTTTAGATATTTAGCATAGAATCCAAGCAACAGAATTTATTTTATTTTCGGAGGAAAATATGAACAAGAATTTTGGAACAAAACTTGCTTTAGTTGCCATAACCCTTGCTTTTGTAGCGGGCTGTAGCTCCATGAAAAACAAAACTGGAAATGCAGATGTAAGCGACCTCAATCAAGGCGCACAAGCGTCTGGTATTGGCGATCAACCCAGTTTTGGCGATTTAAATGGTGCCAATTCGCCTAATCGCTACAAGGCACCATTCAATCAAATTTATTATTTTGATTTTGATAAAGATCTGGTCTATCAAGCTGATATCGCATCTATCAATGCCCAAGCTGCTTATTTGGTAGCGCATTCAAACGCCAGGGTTCGCTTAGAAGGCAATGCTGACGAACGTGGTAGTCGCGAATACAACGTAGCCCTAGGCTGGCGCCGAGCTAAAGCTGTTGCTAATGTCTTAAAACAACAAGGCGTTCCACAAAGGCAGATTGTTATGATTAGTTTTGGCAAAGAAAAACCAATTGCTACCGGCCACGACGAAGCATCTTTCCGCTTGAACCGTCACACTAGCTTGATTTATGAGGTTAAATAAAAAATGAAAAAAGCGCCTTTTTTTGTATTAGCTCTATCGCTCTTTACATCTATTGCTCTCGCTGACGCACCAGTGGTTGAATTAGGAGATAATAATTCTGGCACTACTTCTGCAACCTCAATGCAAGCATCTAACGATGCTCCTGAAGCCATGATGCCGAGCGCTAAAACTAAGCCTTTGCCAGCGGAGCAACCTCTAGCAACAACGCCTGACAATACACCACTTGCATCTGAAAAAACTGCTGTTATCAACACTTCTAACATGTCAACGGAGCAGCGTCTGACACGTTTGGAGCAGCAAATAAATAATCTTGTGCAAATGAACCTGCCTGCACGCATTGACAGCCTACAGCAAGATGTCGCAAAGCTTAGTGGTCAAAATGACAAACAAACTCACGACATTCAAGCGTTAAATGACCAATTGCGTAATTTCTATGCAGATTTACAACGTCGTCTTGGGGATGTTAAGGGTGCCCCTCCCACGGTTGCACCCGCTGCTGGCTCGAGTATGGAGTCGCAAGGCTCGACTTTGCCTAGCGCTTCTTCTGCCACCGCCTTGCCAGACCAAGATCAACAAAGCGTGCCCAAAGAACAAAAGATTTACGAAGACGCTTTTTCGGATCTACAACAAAAAAAATATGATAGCGCTAGTTCTAAATTTGTTTCTTACATAAAGTCCTATCCCAAAGGTGCATATGCTGTAAACGCACACTATTGGCTCGGTGAATGCTATTACTTACTTAATCAATTCGATAAATCTAGTTCTGAATTTAAGACTGTTCTAAGTAAATATCCGAACTCAACTAAAACTGCTGATAGTTTACTAAAACTTGGAATTATCCATAACAGCATGGGAAAATATGCAGAAGCACGTAAAGAATTGCAACAAGTACAATCTCGCTTTCCTGGCAGTACTGCTGCGCAACTTGCAACTCATCAGCTGGCAAGTATGACTGCTGATGCAACTTCAGAAGCCAATAAAAAGAAACAAAAGCAGTTAATTGAATAAAAAATAATTTGTTTGCCGTATAGGAAGCGGCTGGAAAAGTTTATGTCTATTTCGTCGCCGCTTTCTACTTCTCCTGATCCACTTCGTGTAAGAAACCACTTAGAGCGCTTTCGCGCTGCTTCCAAAATAACTTTAGCTATGGCTTGGCCTCTTGTAGGAGCACGCGTTTCTGGCGCACTCTGTATGTTTGCCGCCATGCTTATGCTTGCAAGACTTGGGCCCTCTGAAGTTGCAGCTTGTGCACTAGTAAATAGCGTTTTATGGTTTACAGTTGTTTCAATTTGGGGGCTTATTTTCGCTACTGGAGTTTTAGTTGGCTATCACTATGGAGCAAAGCAACATACTGAAATTGGCTCTGTTGTGCGCCAAAGCTTACTTATGGGCATCATAGTTGGCCTGCCTTTTACACTGCTTTTATGGTACATTGGGCCCATTTTAATTTTATTCAAACAAGAACCTAAGCTGGTTAAGCTAGCAGAAGAATATTTACGCGGCTATGCTTGGGGAGTAACTCCAGTTCTATGGTATATAACTTGGACACAATTTTTTACCGGAATTTCCAAGCAAAAATTAGCTACAGTCTACAACTTATTATCCTCTGCTGTCTTTCTGCTAATAGGCTATGTACTTGTTTTTGGTAAATTGGGCCTACCTAAAATGGGTATGTTTGGTATGGGCATTGCTTATAGCATCACATTTATGCTTTGGGCAGTAATTTTCCCAATCCACTGCCTAATGTTCAAAAAATATCACTGCTATAAATTATTCTATTTCAAAGGTAAATTTCAGTTCCATTATTTGCGTCAATTATTCAATATTGGCTGGCCAATTTATGCTATGAGCATTGCAGAACTTGGCGCCCTCTCTATTTCGACCCTAATGATAGGTGTTTTAGGTGAAATATCTTTAGCCGCGCAACAAGCTACTTTGCAGATTAACTTAATCGCTTTTATGGTACCTTTTGGCATTGCACAAGCCAGTATGATTGTGGTTAGCCAAGAGCTCGGAAAACGCAATTACGCTGTGATTCGCGATTTAGGTTATGCCGCTATGTATCTTTCCCTAGTTGCGACACTCTTAGGCGCCCTCGCCTACATCATTGCGCCCAAATTTTTGATATCTTTCTATCTCGGTAGCAAAAGCGCTAGTAATCAAGCTACCCTTGCTTTATCCACTTCTCTTCTCATTCTAACTGGCATTATGAACATACCAGATGGCATTAGAACCGTAGCAGTTTCAGCTTTAAGAGGACTGCGCGATACAATAGTGCCCATGTTAGTTAGCGTGGTTTTAGCTTGTGCTTTGAGTTTACCTATTGGCTATCTTTTAGCATTTCCCATGCACATGGGAGTTATAGGCGTTCGACTGGGATTTGTCTTAACTTTCTTGTTGAGCGCAGTTTTTCTCATCTTCCGTTGGCATAAGCTTTCTTGTCCATTAATGATTAATAAAATTAAGGATTTGCATGGCTAGAATTGATGGAGTAACATTTTAACCATAAAAAAATGGAGGTTTCTATGCCAAAACCCAAAAGAAAATTAGAAGTAAATGAAAAATCTGAAGTGAAGGAAAAATCACCTGCAGAAACAGAAAAAAAAGAACAAACTGGTAGTTCATCCTCTAAGAAGGTTTTTCAATTTTTTTCCACAGTTACCGATGAACTGGGATCAGCTTTCGAAAAATATGTAGACACATCTGATTTGGGCGAAGATGAGCTGACCAAAATCTTAGCTAAAACACCCGCTAAGGTCACTAAACTAGCTACACACTTTGTTAGCCACGCTGTAGAAGACGATGAGCCAGAAGAAAGCTCTCTGCAAAAAACCAAAAGAGCGTCTACAGAAACTCTTGTGGATACTGGCTTTGATCTTATTAACGAAAAACTACTTGGTGGAACCGCACCAATCGCAATGACGATATCAGAGTTTGCATATAATCTACTAAAAGACTCGGAATTTCCTACCCCTAGCATCGATCCATCCGAAATGACCAAGACAGATCACTTGGTATATCAACAAAAATGCGAAGACTACATGACAACCAAATTAATTGGCTTACCCTTTCAACTACAAAAAGCTATCACAGAAAAAGTTTACCAATTAATTAATAATTTTCTGGGGATAGAACCAAAAAAAAGCTCGGCCATAGAAGAACACAGTTCGACAACTACTACTCCAGGTACAACCAATTCTCATTCTATAACTTCTGAATTAGAAACAACAACTAAAACACTACCTTTAAAAATAAAAAGACCAATGGGCGAAACAGGCGTATCAACTAGCTTGGGTAGCGCAACAATTGGCGCAGGAATCTCACTTTCAGGGTTGTCCGCCCAAGTTGCCTTGCCTCTAACAGCACCTTTAGCCTTTACAGTCGCGGCTGGAACTTTAATCATTGGAATTGGATATTTTTCTTACAAAGCTTTCATGGCATCGCACAAATTTCCCCGTGTTGAAGTTAGGGATATCACCAAGTCGGAAATGCAAGAAGCTATCTCAAAACTAGAAAACGATACTGGAATAGATTTTTCAGAACTACCAGAAAAAACTCAATATAGGATTCAGATTCTTCTAAATGCGGAATTTCGCCATCTACTCGAAGCAAAAAATAGGGTAAATCATGTGCAAAGAAATCAACACAGAGTAAATCCTTTTGGTTTATTTAATACTACCATCAGACACGGCAAAGAAGACTATGAAAGTGAAATGGAGGCAGCTCAAAAAAACCACGAGGAAATTATCGAATTGATCGATCAATACAAAAATGACCATACACCAAATTGAGGATCATATGTTTAAACCAAAACAATCACCGTTAGAAATTAAAATTTTGCAAGAAGAAAATCGTAAGCTAATAGCTACAGTTAAGAGTCTTCAGACAACAACAGTTATCTCAATAACCTTGTTAATAATCATCATTGCCATACTTATCTACAGAGAATACTGCAATGGCCAAACTAAAAAAACACTCAGCGAAAGAAATAATTTACTTGATGTAGATAATGCTAAACTAAAAGGCCGGATCGATATTCTTAGAATATCTTTGGAAAGAGAACAACAGATCAACACCAACCAAGAAAAGTTAGTTGAAGGTAACTGCACTCTACAAAAGAAAACAGAATTCCTACGAAAAGAAAATATTGATTTACATCAATCACTTACTAATCAAATTGTTTTTTTGCAACAACAAATAAAAACCATTCCTAAAGAACTGGCCCAACAAAACTCCGATCTGCAGAGGGGAATACAAGTCTTACAGCAAAGTGCTAAGGAGCTGATTGGTAAAATTACAACTTTGGAAGAAGAAATAAAAATCAATCACGGAGAGCTGACTCAACAAAATCACACCTTAGTAACAGATATCGAACACTTGCGAAATGAATCTAAAGATCTTCGTGCTCGATATACGGACATATCAAACCAACTGGAAGCTTTAAGGACAAAAATAACTAATGCTACAGGTGTTGTAGCGCAAGCACTAGAACAAGTTGGAACATTTAAGAACTTAGCCATGAAATGCCAAAGAAAAAAGGTTGCTGAGCTACCAGAAATGCAACGTTCTTCTACAGAAGCGGAAAGATTACTTCAAACACTAAAATCACAGTTAGACTAAGACATTTTTTTACTTTTCCATACACAACACAGCCCACAAATGTTTGACCTCTGCTACCAACTAGGTTATAAAATACCCCGGAGTAAAGACAGATGTTTTGGACGAAATTACTACTTATTCTAACCACTATCTTCATCGGCTGGATGCTGTATAGCTACGTTCATCGCAATCCTGAAGCCTTTTCCAAAGGAAATTTAGAGAAAAGCCTTTTCGCTTTGGGCATTCTAGCTCTTTTTTTAATTGGCTTTATTGCTGTTTGCGTTTTAATTGTACGAGGATAGTTCCTGATGCCAGCAATTAAGAGCAAAAAATCCCAGACCTTGACTTTTTTTCTTAAGTTATTGATTTATATAACAATCTTATGGACATGTTTTTCCTGCTCTAAACACCAAACTATCATTCAAGGTTATATTGAGGGAAAATATACTTACATAACTGGCAATATTTCCGGAACTTTAGATCAACTTTTTGTAGACAGAGGAACCCCAGTTAAAACAGGTCAGATTTTGTTTATTCTAGATCAAGAACCAGAAACATCTGCCTTAAAAGCCGCCGAACAAAAACTTGTTCAATCCACACAAACCTTACAAGACATGGAAAAAGGCAGTCGCGCTAATGTGATTAAAGCCTTAGAAGCGCAGAAAGTTCAGGCGATAGCAAATTTAGATTTCACAAAAAAGACTCTCGATCGCTATCATGAAATGATTAAGTATGGAGCTATCGATAAATCGGCTGTAGACCGCATTGATTCTGAGTATTTAAACAACAAAAAGAAAGTAGAACAAATGAGCGCCAATTTGGAAGAAGCTAAATTAGGAGCTCGTGAAAATGCGATCTTGGCACAAAAAGCTTTGGTTGAATCTAATACCGCTGAAGTGAAAAAAGCTACTTGGGCCTTAGAGCAAAAAACCAAGCGCTCCCCCATTGACGCTATGGTTTTCGATACCCTTTTCAAAGTCGGCGAAACTGTAAACAGCGGCCAGCCAGTTGTTTCCTTACTTGCTGCCAAAAACATTAAACTTATATTTTTCATTCCAGAAAAACAATTAAGTAGAATTGCTCTTGGAAATAAGATCAACTTTACTTGCGATAGTTGCAATAAATTATCCACCGCAGTAATAGATTTCATCTCTCCAGAAGCTGAATATACCCCTCCAGTAATCTACAGCGAAAGCAGCCGCGACAAATTAGTTTATCGCGTAGAGGCTAAATTGCCTCCAGAATCCGCCTTCGCCTTTCACCCCGGCCAGCCTGTGCAGGTAATTTTACAAAGCAAAAGTACCTAAAGTAATCCTTGTGGCAACGTATAATATATTGATTTATAAAGAAAACATATAGACATGTTTTTGATTCTTAAGGGTGCACACACAACAGGTGCGCCCTTACTTAATCTGACCTACCTAACTGCCCTTTTCTAATTAACTTTCTATATACTATAGCGAACTATTTTTATATACTATCACCTTCATTTGGTAGAAAAATCCTTGGAATAGTATATGCCACGCAAAATTGTAATTTTGTCAGTCTTTTTATTGAGTTCAACGTTCTTTTTGAGTAATTCTCTAGCCAAAGAATCTGCTGCGAAAAACATGCAATTCGTCCCCAGCGTAGAAGTAGCTAAAGTAGAACAAGTTGTACAAGGGACAAAAGTTAAAACTTCCGGCGCTATGCGCGCCACACAAGGCATTATGGTGCGACCTGAAATAGATGGTCGCATTACCGAAATTACTTTTAAACCAGGTGATACTGTTATTGCTGGTACAAAACTCTTTCAGTTAAATCCTGAAATTTATCAAGGACAAGTAGACCAATACACCGCTGAATTAAAACTCGCCAAACAAGATTACGACCGAAGTGTTCGCATATATGCAGAACATGTCATTTCCGATTCCGACATGGATAAGTCGCGCGCTAACTTGTATGCCAAAAAAGGTGCCCTAGAACAGGCGGAAGGAAGATTGCATCAAACCAATATAAAAGCTGCTTTCACCGGAACAATTGGCGTTAACATAGTTAATTTGGGCGATTATGTAAAACCTGGTCAAGATTTGGTTAGCCTTCAAGCTATTGACCCAATAGAAGTGGAATTTGGCGTTCCCCAAGTTTACATGGGAGGAATAGCACTTGGTAATGATGTTTTATTGCATGTTGATTCTTATCCCAATGAACATTTCAGTGGGAAAGTCTCTGCTATAGATTCAATCGTTAACAGCGCTAATCGCAACGTTATAGTACGCGCCTTAGTTCCCAATAAAGATAAAAGATTGCTGCCAGGAGTATACGCAGATGTAACGCTGTCCCTATCCAATAAAAAACCAACTATACTAATACCGCAAACCGCCGTTGTTTATGACGCAGGCGATGTTTATGCCTACATTGTATTGGATAATAAAGCCGTTAAAAAAACTATTACATTAGGCGAAAGCGATCAACATAATATTGAAGTAAAAAGTGGACTTAAGCAGGAAGATACAGTGATAACTGCAGGACAGCAAAAAATATTCGACGGATGTCCTGTAAACGTTGTCACAGCGAAAGCTCCAGCTACCAAATAGGCGTTAACAATGAACTTTACTGATGTATTCATTCGCCGACCAGTGTTTGCAAGTGTACTTAGCCTACTCTTACTCTTAATTGGCTTACGCGCTTGCAGTAGCTTAAGCGTACGCGAATATCCTAAAATCAGCGTCAATGCTATCAATGTAACAGTCAAATATCCTGGCGCTAATGCTGCTTTGATGGAAGGATTTGTTACGACCCCAATTGAAAATGCTCTATCTGGCATCGACGGCATCGACTACATCACTTCAGCATCTACTTACGGCCAAAGCCAAATAGTCATCTATATGAAGATGGGGACCGATATCAATTTGGCCAGCACAGATATCACCAATAAAGTTTCTTCCGTAAGATGGCAACTTCCGAAAGGCATATATGATCCAATTATTGATCGCTCTGACCCTAATGCTAGCCCCACCCTATTTATTTCTTTTGCCTGTGCCAGCATGTCTGGTGAAGAGCTTACTGATTATTTGTTGCGTGTTGTACAACCACAATTACAAGTTTTGCCAGGAACGGGACAAGTACAAGTATGGAGTGCTAACAAATACGGTATGCGCATTTGGCTAAATCCTTATGCCATGGCTGCCCGTAATGTAACAGCTAACGATGTAGGAAATGCATTAAAGGTGGGCAACGTACGCGCCGCCTCCGGAAAAGTTGATACTAATTGGCAAGAACTTACTATTAACACAGCTTCTGATGCTAATACCGAACGTGATTTTGAGAATTTGATCGTACGCGACAACAATGGACAATTAACCAGGTTACGCGACATTAGCCGAATTCAATTAGGCTCAGCCATCACTGATATAACAGTAGATATCGATGGAAAGCTCGGCGTAATTGTCGCTGTTACTCCACAAACAGACGCTAACCCGCTTGATGTTTCAAATAGTGTTAAACAATCTCTAAAGAAAATGGAAATCACCTTTCCTAAAGACATGAAATACTCCATCATGATTGACGTTTCCAAATACATTGATGAGTCAATCAATCAAGTCAAATCAGCTATATGGGAAGCTGCATTTTTTGTAATAATTATCGTCTTCATGTTTCTAGGCTCCATCCGATCTTTAATGATCCCATTAGTTACAATCCCTCTGTCTTTGATTGGTGTATTTGGAGTTATGTTAGCTCTACAATACAGCTTAAATACTATGACCTTTTTGGCCCTAGTCCTTGCTATTGGCTTGGTCGTGGATGATGCTATTGTAGTTTTAGAAAATATTTATCGTCATATTTCCATGGGCAAAACACCCTTTGAAGCGGCTATCGACGGGGCGCGCGAAATCCAATTCGCTATTCTCTCTATCACATTTACTTTGGCTGCAGTATATGCACCAATTGGTTTTATGTCTGGCCTAACTGGCGCCCTTTTTAGAGAATTTGCTTTTACTTTAGCTGCCTCTGTGGTTATTTCTGGATTCTTAGCGCTGACCCTATCGCCGATGATGTGTTCCAAGATAATCACATCTACTACAATGTCCGGCTTCATGGCAAAAAAAGCACATCATTACTCAGATCTTCTTATGCATGGCTATAAAAGCTGGCTAAATAACATCTTGCACCGCAGAAAATTAATGTTTTCTATTTTAGCTGTGATGGTAGTAGCTTGTTGGGCTGTTTATCAAAAAATACCAAGTGAACTAGCTCCGCGCGAAGATCCTGGTTACATCATGGTTTTTGTTACATCTCCTTCATCGGCAAACATACAATACACGCAAAGATATACTGACCAAATGATTCCAATCTTCGAATCTATACCAGAAGCGGATCATTATGGAATTGTTAATGGATATCAAGGTGTTAACACGTCTATGGCATTTTTATCTTTAAAACCATGGGACAAGCGTAAACGCACTGTTGATCGTATCGTAGGAGACAACATTGGCAAATTTTTGGCCATACCAGGTATTTTAGCCTTCCCCACTAATCCATTTAATTTACCAGGGGCCAGCTCCTACCATCCCGTCGAAGTCGATATTCAAACCCTGGGTAGTTATAACGAGCTAAACACAATTACTCAAGCGCTTTTGCAAGCAATCCATGCAAATCCCAAAATCATCAATGCTGACTCCAATTTAAAATTGGATAAACCACAATTAGACGTCAATATTGATCGTGATAAAGCTGGAGATTTGGGAATTCCTCTCTATGACATTTCCACGGCAATTAATCTTGCTTTTGGCGAACCAGAAACCACCAATTTTGCTGTCAACGGCCGCAAATATGACGTTATACCGCAATTAGATGCACAGTATCGTAATAGCACAGATTTGGTAAATACCCTGCAATTACATACTAGCCACGGCAGTATTGTTCCGCTTTCTAATGTAGTACAACTCAGCACTAGCGTTCGCCCACGCACTTTAAATCACTTCCAGCAATTGCGCGCAGCAACCATCACAGCAGATTTAATGCCTGGCTACACCATTGGTGAAGCTTTGGACTATATAAAAGCCCAAATGAAAACAACCGTTCCCCATACCATGAGCATTGATTACGGTGGACAATCGCGCCAATTCTTACAAACGAGCGGAACCATGACGGTTACCCTGTTCTTTGCTATTATTTTCATTTTCTTAATTTTAGCCGCTCAATTTGAAAGCTTCCGTGACCCATTCGTTGTTATATTCACCGTTCCTCTTTCCACTTTTGGCGCGTTATTAGTGTTAATGTTAACAAATAGCACTCTCAACATTTATTCCCAAATCGGCTTAGTAACTTTAATCGGCTTAATCAGTAAACACGGTATTTTGATGGTGGAATTTGCGAATCAGCTGCAAGAAGCTGGTAAAAGCGTCGAAGAAGCCATAATGGAAGCTGCAACCCTACGATTACGTCCAATTTTAATGACCACAGCAGCTATGATTTTAGGTTCTCTTCCGCTTGCTCTTGCTGCAGGCGCTGGCGCTGCTGGTCGCCAGCAAATCGGTATAACTATCGTCGGCGGTATGTCAATAGGTACGATATTTACTCTTTTCGTTATACCAACCATGTACATAGCATTTGCTACCAGGCGCCATGAGCAAAAAACATCCTGATGAATACTCCAGCTGTTAAAATAAAGCCCCTTATAGTTTCTGAAGACCACGCATCACAGCGTATCGATAATTTTCTTATACGTGAACTGAAAAAAGTACCGCGCGAGCTGATTTATAAGCTACTCCGTAAAAAAGCTATACGCGTCAATGAAAAGAAGGTAAAGCCAGAATATCGCGTACAACCTGGTGATGTAATTTCTCTTCCATCAACCTTGGTAATCTCAGCTCCTAAAGCAGAAACAATAGCGGGTATTCATGGCCCTAGCGCTCAAGCTATACAAACCCTAGAAAAAAATATTCTTCATGAAGATGCTAATCTTATTATTCTAAACAAACCAGCCGGATTTGCCTCTCACGGCGGTAGTGGCATTAGCTTTGGCGTTATTGAGACAATGCGCCACGCGCGACCCAAATTAAAAAATTTAGAACTAGTTCATAGATTGGATCGAGACACTTCCGGTTGTTTAATATTGGCCAAAAAACGCAGCATTTTAAAAGAATTACATGAATTGTTACGCCAAAACAAAATTAAAAAAACTTACACCGTTTTACTAAAAGGAAAATGGCGAGGTAAAACTCAAAAAGTTTCTGCAGCTTTGCGCAAAAACCAGCTCCAATCTGGCGAGCGCATGGTTATGATTGATCCAAACGGCAAAGTTGCTCATACTACATTTAGCCCTAAGCAAATTTTTCCACAAGCCTCGTTAATGGAAGTTGATCTTGGAACTGGACGCACACATCAAATCCGCGTCCACGCAGCCTATGTCAACTATCCAATAGCCGGGGATACTAAATATGGCGACAAGGCTTTTAATGCTTTTATGGAGAAAAAAGGTCTAAGACGTTTATTTTTACACGCTACGGAATTAAACTTTTATTTACCAAGCACAGAGAAAAACTTTACGGTTAGTGCTCCATTACCAGAAGAATTAAAAAGAACTTTAGATGCTTTAAAATTATAAAACACATAAAAAATCATGTTTAGAAGATTGCTAGAAAAACTAAGTTTAGCGCGTGAAATCAAAATATTACATACACCACCAACTTCTAGACCTGGCTCTTCATATCATTCCTATCTCAGTTTAAAACAATTTGAAACAGCTCGTGATCTAACGATACAAATTATTGTATTAGAGGATTGGAATATTTTTCTTGCAAGTCACGTACCAGAATTGAAGGAACATACGATTGGCATGTTTTATGCTTTAGATATACAAAGACTTTTGTCTGATAAAAAAGGCGAATATTTTATCAATTGGTATAAGGATCGCACAAAAAAAGAAATGACATTAATACGCTTAAAACAATATGTTGCTAAATTTAATGATGCAAAAAGCTTATTTAACAATATTTTCAAATCCTTACTGTCCTTAGAAAACTCAACCAAGAAAAAAGAAGAGCATTTAAAAACTTATAGTTGGCCACAAGCTATCTTAGCGAGCGAAATAAGAACTATTGGAGGATTTCACTATAAAACATTTAGGGATATTCTCGAACTAGAAAAAATTCAGCCTAGATACCATTCTGCTTGTTATATTCGCGTTATGACTAGTCTTTTCGCAACTGGCCTTTCCACTATAGTAGATATGAAATGTCTTGGAACAGGCGCCATTCTATGTAGCGCAGCTAATTATCAAGGACAAAGGCTTATAGCTAATAATATACAAACAGCCATAGCACTAAGTGGGCTGCTGCATCTCAATAAAACGCGGGTAATAAACTACTGGTTTCCAGCAACTAAGCAACTAACCGGACTTGGTTTTTACATTCTTCTAAAAATAGCTCTAAACGGCTGGAACCCGAAAGATATTTTTAGCGAACTAGCTGGTTACCTGGCCAACGTAGCGGGAGCTGCAGCTGCCGGTAAAATAATAGATATTGGCTGCAGAAAAGCAAAACCCTATCTTCCATATTTGAGCAAAACCTTCAAACCGCTTATTCCATACTTAGAACCTATTGCTCCATATTTGTTGATAATTGCTAAATATGTAGCTGGCTTAGCAACCCATATGGCCGTAAATAGGCTTACCCCAACTTTAGAGGCAAGATTTTCGCGTTTTTTTTACCCTCCATCGGAGACAGCATTATTAGAAAACAAAGGAATGTGTTTAGAACAGCCCATACGCTGCGAACTTCTGGCTAAAAGCAAACTTGGATTATTTCCTAATGCTACCGCAACTGAGATTAAAGAAATTGTGCGCAAAAAAGCATTTGAGTTACACAGTAGTTTAGAACATGCAGACGACAAAGAATTCGCAGAAATCCTCCAAGCCGAAACACGATTAAGAGACTTAAATATTCTGCCAACAAAAAAGCAATAAATTAATTTTTACTAAAATATTACTATTGCGCACTCACCGACGGCCTAGGTGGTTGCACAAAAAGAGTGTCCTTAGTAGGATCCGGCGTTGTCATTGTTTGCATAGTATCTTTAACGTCAAACGACAAAGCAAATGTAGGCGGAGCTCCATTAGCCTGAATAGTGAAGCTAGCTGGTAATATCTGAATAAAGCTCACTAACGTTGAGGTCATTGTTACCCCAGCAGGAATTACCATATTTTCTCCTTCAGTAGGAGCATAAACGATCTCTGGATCATCCAATACCGTAACCTCACAAGTTGTGCTGGGATCAATAACATTGGCATTTTTAACGTAGTAATGTCCAGGATTAAATGGATCCTCTACGTTTACTGTTTGTCCATTTTTAGATGCACTAGTACAACCAAGTGAAGTTTTTCCTACAATCTCAAAACCATTTTTAACTTCCCCACAAATATGTGTATACGTATTTGCTGGCAAAGGAGTGGAATTCGCCATCAGTGTACCTATAGCAGCACCAGAGTCTACGGAAGCCAAATCAAACTCCGTACCATCAGCATTGGAGGATACAAAATTATAAACACAGTGGTCTTTATTAGCATCAGGAGAGAATCCCAATTTTTTGATGTGCACTTGATAAACTATAGGTGTAGCTGTAACGACTGGCGGAGGCCCATCAGCAAAAGCTAACGAAGCAAACAAAACTAATCCAATCCCACTTGTAACAATAAAGCTTTTTTTATACATGATTATGTCCCTCTCTTAATGATAAACGTTCCAGCGCTGCCAGATATCGTGCCACGCTCAACAACAACATCATTGTGCCTACGCACTTTTTCTAAACGATGTTTAGATAGATCAGCTGCAGTAAACGCAGTTTGTGAGAATAGCTGATCAGACATGCGATATTCGATAAAGGCCGGACGATCTAGATACCAAGAAGCATTTAAAAAAGCTCTCCAACCCGTCCCTGTCTCTTTTCCCGACCCCAATGTCAACTCTAAATTAGATAGAGGATCCATTCTAAGGGAAGCTTCACCGCCATTAATATTAGTTTTTAAATATCCATCCCAATGATAACCGGTAAGTATAAGCCTCATCCAGGGTAAATATGGCAATGGGGTTTCCAATGAATAATCATAGCCACTCAAAGCTTTTTCATACGTGGTAACACTAGAATCAACAGATATGTTTTTTTGTCCAGTAATCGCTAAATAATAATTGCCACGCAACACGCCATATTTTTGAAAAATTTCCGCACCAAACCCAACTCGCCTATGAGCATAACGCATAGCTTCATCAACAAAAACGTTACCGCCAAACATCCAATTTTGATTTTGAGTCAAATAACGGTAACCAGTACCGAAATTTAAAGTTGTATCATTTCCTTTGTAAGCAACACGACCTTGCCAAAACAAGGTTCGAAGCTGATCCTTCCAAAATGGTTGAATGCTTTCTAATTCAAATTCAGGTTTATTTTTTTGTTGCAAAGTAATACCCAAATCTGTGCGTTGCAACCACTCAGGCATACTAGACTTATGCATAGCATCATTTAATTTAGAACTGCCTGCATCAACTACTGTCGTGGTTAAATCGCTAAGATTAGTTTGGGTAACTGCTAAGGCAAGGCTAAGAGGAAGGCCAACGAGAGCCAAAAGAACAAAAATATTTTTCTTCATCCGTAATTCTCCTTTTCACTGTTACAACTCAAGAGAGCTAACCTTGTTATGATAATTTTTTTTTGGATAAAAAACAAGGGACGCGATTCATCGCGTCTTCTAAATTCCCCTAGTTAAGAAGAAATTCTCAGGAAAATATGAGTCCCTTGGAATCAACTTTCGTTGCAACAGTCCTCACACCCATCTCTTCTTGAGCTTTATTTTGCGGAAAAGTAATTGAAGATTCTCCCAAAGCTATCACACAATCTCCCATTCCAGCGCCAGAAATCTTCGCTCCATAAACATTTTTATCACTCCGCAGCGCATAGACTAGCTCTGATAAAATTGCGTTACTCACACCTAAAGCATCTAACAATCCGTGGTAAACATTAATCAATTCTCCTAAAGTCTTTCTATCGCGCTCTTCGGCAGCTATACAAGCTTCCGCACTACAAGCTGCCATTGTGACATATAAATCTTTAAAAGTTTCTGACATCTGTTTGGCACGTTCATCAACTTGTTTTAAAACTTCCAAGGTGGCAATTTTTTTGCCAGAATAAACCACAGTAAGTGGTAATGAATTAGCTAGTTTATCGATGATGACAAGCCGCTTCTGATAAAAAAGAACACCACCAAAAATGCTCGCTGCTACATCAGCCCCAGAAGCTTGCCCTTGAACTCTTCGCACCAACGGAACAGCTTTTTTAGATAATAGAACTCGATCTCTATCAGTATTACCATTCCAATCCTTCTTTAT
>Ga0172379_10006142_pt1 | contig 16292 bp, 24 predicted proteins | sample GrowelOW334metaG_FD_119756 | JGI IMG/M metagenome (GOLD analysis project Ga0172379, IMG submission 119756) | Groundwater microbial communities from an aquifer near a municipal landfill in Southern Ontario, Canada - Groundwater well OW334 metaG | ecosystem: Environmental > Aquatic > Deep... | reverse complement strand
TCTTGGGTATGAAATCACTCAAGAAGAACTTCGTCTTATGCCTTATATCCAATATGTAATGGTAAATAATCAAAAGTTGGACCCCACTAAAGTGAGCCCGGAAGAAAGAAAGATTCTGGGTAAATGGAGAAAGAAAGGTTGGATTGATGGTGGAGCTTCTGATATGTCTATAACTAAAGGGTTTTGGGATATCATCTGTTCATTCATTTGGTCAGCATATGTAGATTATGAGGAGTAAACCATGTCCTGTAACAAACTTTGTGCAAGGTGTATTCATGACTGTAAGCAATCAGCAAAAGTAGAAATACTAATGTGCAAAAAATGCACAATCCCAAAGGAAAAGAAAGAGGTTATGCATGAAGAAGCTATATGAGTGCACAGACAGACAGAGGAAAGAGATCGAGGTATTCCATAAGTATTGTAAGAGTAAGAAAACAAACTTTGATGAGTATGCAGAGGTCTGTCAGTCTGCTAGGGAGTTTCTAGTGCTTATGGTTGATAAGGGTAAGAGGCTTACTGCTCCCCTCCCCCTGCTATCCCTTGGAGCCATAGCTGCTTCCCGGGGGGACAACTTGGAGAAAGTAGTTACCCGGGATCTGTCTCAAAACTCAGCAGTTAGGTTTGAGGTGTACTCTAAGAATAGAAAGAATAAGATTGATGAGGATATGGAAGGGTAGCATGAGTAAAAAACAAAAATACCCCACTGTAGTATGTGATGACTGTGCCAAGAAGTATGGGGGTATAATGGCTAAAGGACATATAGCCACTTTCTATAAAGCTAAATGTGGCTGTTGTGGGGAACTTAAAGAATGTACTGAGCCCCGGGATTATAGGCACCTCCCCCAGCATCCTGATTACAAAATTAACAAAAAGAGCAGTATTGTGAATGAACTACTATTAGCTGCAATGCTGGCATCTAAGAAAAAATAAGGGATATTGACTTTATTCTTAAATCAGTATATTATTCCTAATGTAATATAAATATTTTCACAAGGAGTTTCGTATGGACAGTTCGAACCCTCTCTACAAGTTCAAGGTGCAGGTATCCATTGTATGGGTAGTACTGCAGGGCATTCTCGCGGCTCTGATTTATTTCGGAAAGCTTGATGCTTCCACGGCAGAAATGATCAAGCAAGTAATGGTCGGGGTAACAGTAATTGCAGGTTTGGTTATCACAGGTCATGCAGCAACTGATATTGCAGGTGTGGTTTCTTCAGCTAAACTTCAGGCTCAGGATATTGTCACTGAAGCTGAAGGGAAAATTAACACTATTAACCATGCAATGAATGTAATTGCAACTAAGAAAATTGATGATCCAACTGCCATTTCTGCAGCTGTAACTGCCATTACTGACACTATCGAAGCGGTAAAGAATAAGCGGTAAGGAGTTAAATGTTCCGTCCTTTAAAGTAAGAACCTAACTTTGTTAAATCTCTTGACGGGTTTAGGTCTTCCTCAAAAAAGAATAAGAGGTAGCCTATGGCTCTTAGCGATTTCCTTCATGCAGTGTATTGCGAAGCAGAAAGTGTTAAATCTCAGTATCGAAGTTGTTACGGTCAGGAGAGGGAAGAACTTTCTAGGTTCATCCCAGTAGTGGAGATTATTAGCGGGGTTTCTATTGTTGCTTTGACAGTAGTAGAAACCATAGAAAAAGTAAAGAACAGGAGAAAGTGATGGGAAAGAAAGAAAGTAAGCTGAAGAAAGCCCAGGAAAATTATACCAGGGTATCCCATTCTCTTGACCCAGCCAAGTTTACTTGGAACAAGAACTGTAAGAAGGGATGCTACGGTCGTGGGATTATAGGCTACAATGTTGCTTTTAATCAGATAGAACTTTGCACTTGTGCTAAGTATATCAAAGAAGCAGCAAAGGATTCTACTCCACCTACGGAAGAACAGAAACGTGCAGTGGAAGCAGAGGTGGAGTCTCTTCCTAAATAAGTAATAAGGGGGTTAGCTCAACAGTATAGAGCGGGTCGGATGATTACCGATCAAGGATCGGGGTTCAAGTCCCCGCCTCCCACATATCCGTTTAGTTCAGCGGAACTTAAAAAAAAGAAGTGGACAGTCTGTCATAACTCAACAGACTATAAAGAATAAGTGAGTGACGCTACGGAATAGCATACATCCGGTTGCAAGTCCCGGCGTAGCAAGTACTCCCAGTTTGGCGGTTTACCCGTAAAAGTACAGGAATCAACAAGGCTGGGATACGTGATTCCCTAGTCACAGGGAGACTAGTTTTAAGCCCTCGCTGTTCCTCAGAGCGTAATCTGGGGATGCTTATAATGGAATGGCTACCCCATGAGGAAGATTGATCACCTGAATCTAAAGCATGCCCGGGTAACGACCACTACGTGATGGTTAGTCACCTCAGACTTAAACAGGTGGCAAAGTAGTTGATAGTTTAACTGGGAGAACACCCCCGTTGAGGGGGAGGTTCAAGGTTCGAATCCTTGCAATTACCAATGTATTTTATTTTTAAGGAGTAAGACTATGAAAACATTTCGAATCGGAGAGACAGTATTTTTTCTTAACGGGAATGGAGAGGTAGACAAGGGGGCAGTACGTTATAAAGATTCTGTGGTTTACACTGCTCGTGGGGCTAATGGGGATAAATCTCTCTTTCATAAAGATGCTTTTGCTTCTTTTGAGGAAGCAAAGAAATCTACCCGTGGTTTATTTGTTAAGGAGAGTAACCGTCTCACAGGGGAACTCAGATTTATAAATACTAAGATACGTATTCTTGATAACCGTAAACATTTCTAAGAGGTTATTTATGTCAACTACATATTGTATGGGTAGAGATAGGGTAAAACAACTTATGCCTGTTATACAGGCGTTTGCTAATGGGGAAGAGATTGAAAGCAGATGGGTTGGGTGGACTGGTGCAGGAACTTGGAGAGTGGATCCCACCCCTTGCTGGAGATCAGATCGGGAATACCGGATTAAGGAAAAAGAAATGCTTGACCATGAGACAGCTATTAGGGTGTGGTGGAGGGTGCTTTATTTTGCAGACTCTTCTGCAAATGTATCTGTAAAGTGGATTAAAGTTACAGAGTATGAACCTTATTCCAAAAAGTATAAGCTGGGCGGTGAATATTATAGTTTGCAAGACCTTAATAGGAACCTCCAGTGGTCTAAGTTTCCTCCTGAGTGAAAACATGGAAGAAAAGAAGAAAAAAGATCTCCCAATTAAATGTAGGCAGTTTGGGATATGGTGCCAGAACACGTCTAAGACTACTCCCTTCGTTGGGTCGATGTGCTCCCCTTGCTTCAAGATTGCTCATCATTTGAATTCCAAAGATAGAGGAAAAGAGGAAAAAGAGGGATAATCTATGGAGAATAAGTTGGAAAAGTGCAAACACAAGGGATGTAAAAATAAATTAGATTATAGAAATAAAATAGGATATTGTAATAAGCATAAGGGAGAACCTAAAATAAAAGACTTAACAGGTAAACAAATTGGGTATTTATATGTTAAATTACAGTGCAGAAGAGACAAAAATGGAAAAGTTATGTATTTATGTATCTGTAAATGTGGAAATATAAAAAGGATTAGTAGTGCTTCCCTAAGGAAGGGTACTAAATCCTGTGGATGTCTTATATCAAAAAGAGCAAAAGAAAGAATACATGGAGTTCAAGCTATTAGTGCAAAAAAAAGAATTATACTACCAGAGATAGTACAACTTAGAATAGATGAAAAACATGGAAAAGGTACTATTCTTCTTGATTTTCTTACTTATTATTCCTTATTCTACATAGCTAGATTCGTCCACAAGCAGTACGGAGAATTTTGGGCTAAACCCATAAGTGTAAGTAGAGGATCCAGCCATCCTAGACATGGTAGACACAAAACCAATGAACACTTAAAAAAAAGAAAGATAACTGAAAAAGAGGTTATAAGCAGACTAAAAGATAATAAAGAGGGAATACTTATTAAGCCAAATACTTTTAAAAGTATAAAAGAAAAGGCTACATTTATCCACCCTAAACACGGAGAATGGGAGGGTATCCCGACAAACGTATTATCTGGGCGTGGGAACCATCCTATAATTTCTAAGGAACACCAATTAAATAATATTAAAAAAACTAATAGAAATAGGTATGGTGTTGATTTTGTGGCTCAAGTTTCAGACTTTTCATTAAAGTCTGCTAAAAACCAAGGAAAAATAGTTGAAATACTTAACTGGAAAACAGGAGAAAAACAATCTTGTCAGGGAGGATGGGAAGTAGCTGTAGTCAATTATTTAAATAATAAAAAAATAGGGTATTTGTGGCAACCAAAGGTATTTCCTATCCCCCTAGAAACTATGGTTACGCCAAAAGGAAATAAGACTACATACCGCCCTGATTTACTTCTAATAGAAGAAAATAAGTATATAGAGGTTAAAGGCTATTTTAGAGACGATGCAATGCAAAAATGGTATTGGTTCCATAAAACTTATCCCAATAGTGAACTGTGGAATGAAAAGAAACTAAAAGAAATGGGAATACTTTAGTATAAAAATAATTTACTACGATAATAAGGAATAACTAAAATGTCAATATCAATAGAAAAGCTATACGAAATATGGGATGATGATATTGGACAGCACTATGAGGTTTGGGCAGATAGGGATGGTCTGGACCTGGTAGAAATTAGGTATTATGCTTTTGAGGATAAAGAATCTCAGACCCGGGTAACTATGACCCGGGAAACTGCTGCAGCAATAGTTAAAGCTTTGACAGAATATCTCTGTCTGCCTAAATAGGCTTTTCTTCATATCTCACATACTACTATCATTTAAGTGTATTTATGTAAGGGCTCAAAAGAGTCGCACCCCTTACAGACTTTAATGTTTCTGCTTCAACCAAGACCTTGTTTCCACCGATAGCTCCAATGGAAACAGCGGGTTGCTTGTCCACAGACGTTACTTTGCCGATAGCCTCGGCTAGAATATTCTTAGCTGCATTAACATCTCGATCATGCTTTGTCCCACAAGAAGGACAAACCCATTCCCGTTCTGCTAATGTTAACTCTGAATAAATGTGTTTACAATGCGAACATGTTTTAGAACTTGGAAAGAACCTATTAACTTGAACAACATGTTCTGACTTATATTCAAGCTGACGTTTAATTTCACCAAAACACTGATTGGAAATTGCTCTTGCAAGTTTATGATTTTTCATCATTCCTTTCACATTTAAATCTTCCGTGCAAACTACAGAAAACTCGTTTGCAATTTGAGTTGTGATCTTATGGATTGAGTCATTCCTCTTCCAAGTCAACTTTAACCAAGCATTTTGTAAATCTGTTAAGTTCTTTTTCCAGTTTTCTGAACCTTTTACTTTGCGGGATAAATCCTTTTGTAGCCTCCGTATTCTTTTGTTTTCCCTTGATAAATCAGGGATATTGAACTTCCTTGAATCAGATAAAGTAACAGTATCTTTGATTCCTAAATCAATTCCAACCGATGCTTGTTTTTCGCATCGTTTAGAAATATCATTAGGAAGTTCAACTGAGATAGAAACAAACCATTTATCTGCATGTGATGAAATAGTGTACTTCAGAATCTTTCCATTGAAACGTAACTTTTCTGCCATTTTAACCTGTTCTATTTTAGGAAGTTGTAACATGTTATCCTTTACTGAGGCTTTATCATTTGAGATTGAAAATGAACCAACGTTGTGCTTTCGTTTCTTAAAATTTGGATAACTACCAGTTTTCTTAAACAGTTTTTGAAATGCTGATTGAAGATTAACAAAAGAATATTCTGCTACGCATTTTGAAACATCCATTACGAATGGAAAAGATTTTCGTTTAATTTTGTTGAAAAGAAGTTTAGCTGATAAGTAATTATTCTTCCTTCCCCGTTTATAAGATTTTGATAAAAACCCTAAGCCCCAATTATAGACAAATCTCGCAACACCACAAGATTGCTTGAGGTATTTTTCTTGTTCAATATCTGGGTAAATTCTAATGCAATGGCTTTTTATCACTTGTTTTTCTTTATGAAATCCTGTATCATTTTACGTATAATAGCAGCAGCTGACGTTTCCTGTTTAGCTGCTATTATTTTCAATTCTTTTAAGTCAGATTGTTCGATATTCATATTAAATATTTTCATATTTGCCTCATAAAGATATGTATATAATATATACTATTTTTCGTAAAAGTCAAGCACTTTGAGTATAATTACTCACAATTTTGTGTATCAGATACTAACTCCGTCCTCTTTTTTGTCCACTTTAGTAATTAATAGATGTATGGTAATTACCTTATATATTTGCATTTAGATAATATTTTTGTCCTCTTTTTTGTCCACATATAATGATATATATATATATATATTGCACAACACGAATTGATATGTATTGTGCATAAAAGGAGTTAAAATGTACGACGATAATGATGAAGATGAATTAAGTCAATCTGATGCTGAATCCATGGGTATGTCAGTGGAGGATGGGTTTAGACTTACCGATATGCTTGAACTGCAGAAAATGCAGGCTGAGCTTGATCTCCTGATACCTACGGGGGTAGGTAAAAGCACCCTGCAGAAAAGGCTGAATAAGATTAAAGATAACAATAGCCTCAGAAATAGACTTAAATACTAGCCTCTGGTTAGGCACTCAAAACCTACTAATAATAAAGCTTATTTTTTAGTAGGTAATTTTAATGTTCTTCCAATATGATGTGGGAATAAAGAACTTTCTAAGCCAAGAATCCGGACTTCCAGTAAATGATGTGATTATTGCTTCAAATTCATGGAGTTTTCGTGAGAGGATAAAACAGAAAGGGTCTCTTGTATTTCCATACATGAGTTATCGAATTCAAAATTCACAACCCACTCTTCCTGATCGAACATTTCCAAGAAACTTTTGGTCCACTAATTATGGGTATTTTGACTCAGAAATTCAAGATAGAGTAGTTTGTTACCCCTTTTTTGCGAAATATGAATGTGTATTTTGGAGTGTTGGGTTCGTCAATACTGTAGCCGTGTTCGAAAAATTCTATGACAGTAATTTTACAGATAATCTAATAAACTATAATTACATCTTTAGCAAAACAGATGGTTCTTTGATTACTTACCAGATGCAAGCACCCATAGAATTTTTGGGAATAGAACTGGACCCAAATTGGGAGGCGGCTCAAGATATAGAAAAGGGTAAACTTCACTCTATAGATCTTAGTTTTGTTATATCCGGATTTCACTTCTCCGGTCAGGGGGTAGTCCCAGTTAATGAGATTATAATAGAGAACTTTTACAATAATCAGCCTTATGATTCAGCTTCTATCCCGGGAGATGCTACCCTGGATAAGACCAAAACCACCCCTGTTGTCACGGAGTAGTGTAATGGCAGATTCAAAACCTATAAATATAGTTAGATCCCCTTTCACCTTAAGGGAACTTATTCAAGTGTCCGCTACTGGACCCTTTGGTGATAGGATAAAGAACGCTGAGCGGGATGTAAAACATAGGGTTACTGTTGAATCAGTTATACAGTGGAAAGTTAACTACCCACAAGGTACTCCCAATCGAGAGAAAATTCATACTTATCGCCTCAGAGTTATATCTGTTAAACCCGATGGGGAGGTAAGTGATTATCCCGTAACAATTCTGTTACAGAACTTATCTTTGGATTCACCTGTCAAAATTAGATGTGGTGGTTTGCAACGATACACAAATAAAGATACAATGAAGGAGAAGAAATTGTGTGGGGATTTCTACTTCCGTTATCTTTCTATATTAAAACGTTATGGCGTGTTGTATGATAAGGATAATACTAATCATCACTTCCCTTTTTTTACTAACCCTGAGGGTAGTATTGGTCTATGCAAACATTGTTGGGCTGGAATTATTAACTGTCTTTTAGCAGGCTTCTTTCATGACTCTAGCACAATCATAGCCAAAGAGTCCAAAAAGTTCATCGAACAATATCTTTAATTTCCCACTAATAATCGTGCTTAAGTTTAATAAGAGGGTATCTGTTAAACATGATCGAATCCGTGGAAAACGTTGACATTACTGTCTTCGATTTATTCGAAGATGGGACCTGCTATGTAGAGCAGATTAAGGACGAGCTGTTCCTCGTCTGGATAGAACCAGTGGAAAGTGATCCCAAAAAAGAAGATCTTGTAATCAACTTAAAAGAAGATTTCACAACTGATGGGTATGCTATCAAGCAGGTTTCTAACTCCCACTCTAATCCAACCCTCACATCTATCGACCTTAAAGAACCCCACATACTGGAACATTTCAAGGCAATATTAAAGGAGACTAGCACAAATGCAAATCAACACAATCAAACCTGAAGACCTGCCCCAACAGGGTGAGCCTACTAAAGTCCGTAAAGTTCGAGAAGCCATGATAGAGCAACCCTCTTCCCCGGTTAAACAGATTATCCCTGATATCTTGGGAGGAGCCGTGGAGAAGCAGCAGGTCGCTACTCATCTTGCTTTTACCCCTCTGCAGGGAGTCGATCTCGGAGAGTATTCCATCCCGTATGAGCCTCTTTGCGGGAGTAAGATCCCCGAGGTTCCAGCTAAGCTCAACTATAAACCCCTGAATGGTTTCCACGTAACCAAGATCAATGAATTGAATATGGAGACTGTAGATGATGGTCTCAATGACGTGCTTGATGCTCTTTGCTATGAGAGCAAAATGAAAGGGTTTACCCATTGGACTATGTCCACAAATGAAAAGATCCGGGCATTTCTTAACCTTCGCCTTAACTCAGTTGGCCCGATTATAGAGCATCTTGTTGGTGTCTGTACTGAATGTGGAGAGCAGAAACTGTTTACCAAGATTCTTCTCACTAAGTTTGATGAGACTGAACTCAAAGCTGACTATCAAGAACCTTTTCCCCTTAAGTATAATTCAAAGGGTAAAGTTGAACACAAGTTCAAAGCTCGTATTCTCAGGTCTGGGGATATTAAGAGAGCTAGGCAGATATTCAATCTGGACAAATCCTTTGTGGCTAAATTTTTTCCTGATATAAAAAAAGAGGATGAGAGCACAGTTATTCTTATCCTTGAATATGCCAATACTATTCTTGAGCATGAGGGGAGCCCTGCTATGTTTGAACAGGCAGTATCTCTTTGCCGGGATAATGCAGAGCTGATGAACGCTGTTACTTCCTTCAATGATTACTTTGCCTATGGGATGAATCTTACTTCCGAAGAAACATGTGATAATAAAGAGTGTCCTTCAAACCTGAGAAAAGACCCAAACACAGATAAGACTGTTGGGAGGTCTCTTTTTCGTATACCCACACAACCAACAATCTTTTCTATCACCTCTTCCGAAAAAGAAGCTGTTATCGCATATTTTGATTTGTAGTAAGGAAGGGCATATTCCTCCAGATTGGCTCCTGAGCCAGGATGTGGATACTATAAATTTTCTAGCAGAAAACTGTGAGAAGTACTGGGATAGTGACATAGAGTTTAAGAGAATGCTTATTCAGAGTAACATGAAGAAATTGTTCTAATTCCCACTAATAATCATAATGACAGCCCAGCAATTTAAAGAATACCTCTCTTCCCGCATTTCCGGGATAGACTATTTTTATATCTCCAGGAATCTTTATTCAGTTAAAAGTGTACCCATTTACATCATATACTTTAACTCCCGCCAACCCAAATCTCGGGTGAGCAGCAGCTTAATCTCCCAACAAAACATAATGAATATCATGGTCAGCCAGGATAAAAAGCTCCATGATCTCGAGTTTTCTTACCCTGTTTTGCTTGAGCAGTATACGAGAGAGATTAGAGAGAATAGCATTGTAATCATGATTGACCTTGCAGGGGAAGCTCTGTCTAAGGTAGATTTCACCTGAAATCTTAACTAATAATTGAAGGAAGATCTGATGAAAGAAATACGTAAATATATATCTGAAGCTATGCTGGGGGCGGTACCTATTTATGCTCCTAAAGGTAATTGGTCTGAGCCAGCTGGAGATAAAAAGTATAAGGCGCTTTCAGGACTTGAATCTAAAATTGATAGAGATATAAATACTTATACTGCCCGGCTTAGAGCCAATCCAGCAGATGAGGTAGCTAAAGCTAAACTAGGGGAATTAGGTAAAGATAAAGCTTGGGCTCAAAATCGTAAAAGTGTAATATCAGATAAATATGGCTCTGGATCCCCCTTCTCTATTCTTGGTCCAAATGTTGCCCCGATTGTAGGCACCATTTCTGATACTGTGAGTTTAATTAATAACTTGGTAACTATTGGATCTATGGCAGCCCACTCAATAAGCAGAGCTGCTGGATGGGTAAAACAGATACGCTCAAGTATGGGGGCTAAAACTAGAAAAAGACAACTGGATAGCATAGAGGATCTAGCGGGTAGTCTTATTGGTTATGGGGTAAATAGTGATGTAAGAAATGAGACTATACTCTTATCACAGCTAAAAAGAATGAGCATCATTAAAGAAAGAGCCATAAAAGATATATTTGTAATAGATATTATAAAGTATGCTTCTAAAGCTAATCGTCCCGACCTGATAGAGAAATATCTCGAAGAAATTTACCCAGGGCAAATGAACAGTACAGATATTCAAAAATATATGCACCGAATTGAGGACACAGACTTTCTTGAGGGTGAACGTGGTGCAGCCCTGAGTCGGATTGCGAAGAATAGACATGACTATAATATTGATATATCACCACAGTAATTAGGAGCAGAGAGAAAATGAAACAATATCTTATTGAGAGTTATGAAGTAGGTCTAAATGATCTTATTAAAAATGAGGCTGCCTATAAATCTCTAACAGAATCTTCAGTACTGCACGAGGGTAAATCTTATGGTGTTCTTGGAATTTTTGAGGCACCGCTTTCTCGTTTAGGGAAGTTAAACAAGAACAATAGACTTTATAATGAATCTACTTGGAAAGACCCTCTTTCTCGTGGAGATGGAGAGGGATCTTACGGGTTGATAAACCATCCTAAAGCTGGGGAATCTCCCAATATGCATGATGTTTATTGTATATGGAGAAATCATAGAATAGAAAAGACGGAAGAAGGTCCTATAGTTAAGGGAACTCTTTATCTTTTGAATAATGATAATGGTAAATTAGTTAATTCTATACTTGAAGCTGGTGGAAAAATTGAACTCTCGACAAGGGGATATGGTGAACTTTCCGAGAGTAATGTGGTTTATGATTATCAATTTGATGGAAGTGACTGTGTTTTCCGTGGAAGTTATGGAGTCTCTTTCACCAAAGACGAGAAAATAGAATCTACCCCTATAACTACCCAAATTACTGAGTCTGAAAAACCCGTTAAAATAGAGTCTTCTACAACTAATAATAAAATCGAACTCTTAGGAGAGAATGCAATGCTCAACAAACTCATGGTAAAGCGAATGATATCAGAATCGCTGAAAGAACCGAATAAATTTAAGGCTTATCGTCAGCTCGAAGAACTGGTTGACAGTCTTTCGGAGGACGAAAATATGAAAGACGAACTCGTGGCTGCTGAAGCTGCGAAAGAACAGGTTGGCGCTGCTGTTGAAAAACAGGGTGACCCGATGGACAACGGTACTGCGGATGAACCGGGTGCTCAGGTCATGAATGGTACGGATCCGGAAAAGAAGATCCAGGACGTTCCAGTTGCTCCTCCTCGTATGGTTCAGTCCATTAAGGTTGACCCGGCTGTTACCCCGACGACTGAACGTGGTGGTCAGATTGAAACCAAACCTTTTGCAGCGGGTGCTGCTGCTTACGAAGTTAAATCAGGTGAAATTCTCCCTGGCATGATCAAAGAGGATACAACGGAAGATCCTCCGGCAATGGTTGACCCTATCACTGTTGACCCAGCTGTTGTGGATAATGTTGCTGATCGTCCAGGTCAGACTGATACGGTTCCGTTTGGTAAGAAAGTTGGTGTCCCGGAAGTTGAAAAGGGCACGAGTGAAATAGAGTTGGTCCAGGGTGCTCCGACTGCGGATAAGCCTGAAGAAGAAGTTGATGTCAGCAAGATGTCAGAATCTGAACTCCGTGACCTCGCAGTTAACCTTAGCGAAGCACTCAATGCTATGCAGGGCGAACTTGGAACTGAACGCAAACTGTTTGAGAAACTCTCTGAACAGTATCTCAAACTCGAACAGTACACGATGAAAGCTGAACGTGTGGTTGAGTTTGATAAAGTGGCGAAAGAAAAGGCGCAGACCGAAGTCATGGAATCTGTTGAAATGATAAAAGCCTACAAACTTGAGAATGCTACTGTGGCGAAAAAAGTGGCGCAACTCGAAGCCTATGCTAAGACTCTTGAGGACAAGGTTCTTCAGGAAAGTGAAACCAAGAAAGTCAAGGGCGAAGTAATTAAATACCTTCAGGAAGTATTTGTTCAGTATCCTCAGCTGACTGCCTTCCGCAAGGAAATCTCTACAGCTACTTCGATCCAGGAAGCTAACGAACTGGTGCAGAAGTATGCAAGCATGAAGGGTAAGATTCGTGTGGACAAGGTCCTCCGTGAGTCGATTGAATCTGCTCCTGTTAAAAAGCAGATGAGTGAAGAACGGATTCGCATGAAAGCCAAGGGCTTCATCTAACAGGTAAAAGGAAACAGGAGAAATTACCATGGCTATAACTGAAAAAGATCGTCTCGCTCTCCGGGAATCTATCATGGGTTTTGACCCATTTCTCGTAGAAGAAGAAAATGCTGAAGAAGGCGAGACTGAAGATAAAGAAGAAGATAAGGACGAAGAAGCCTCTGAAGAAGAAGCTCCTGCTGAGGAAGCTGCAGAAGAGGATGAAGGCGAGGGTGAAGAAGAAGCTCCGGAAGAAAAGAAAGAATCCATAGTTCTCCCAGTGTGGAAACGTAAGAATTTCCTGCATGAAGAAGCTAAGGGTGCTGACCAGATGCTTAGAGAAATAAAGGCTACGACTCGTCTTTCGAAAGCCTGTGCAAATAAGAAAGTTCTTGCTGAAGCTCAGGAAGCAGTTGAAGCTACTGAAGCAGATAGTAAGATCTCGATCCCGAAAGGCAAGTTCAAGGTTCTGTAAAAATAAAAGGAAGAAGGATTATAACAATGAAAATGATCAATGAAGCATACGAAGCAAGTGTAAAAGAGCTCCAGGAAGGAAAAGCTGTAAAGCAGTATGAGGCTATCCCTGAAGCCAAACGAGCCATTATAGAAAGCATTGGCTCTATCCTCGAGTCAGAAAGTGTAGTCCTTTCTTGCCCGGAAGCAAAAGATGGGCTGGTGATTGCTGAAGATATCAATAGCAAGATTTTCAAGGCTGTTGGTACTGCGGCTGTCTCGGCTTACAATCTGGTCCTCGCTGAAGCTCTGAATGAAGAAGATGAGGGTTCAGAAGAAGATAAGAAGGAAGACGAAGCTGAAGATAAAGAAGGCTCGGAAGAAGCTCCGGCTGAAGAAGACAAAGAAGAAAAGATGGACGACGAAGAAAAGAAAGAAACGCAGGAAGCTCTTGTTTCTTTCCTTAACGCTAGTCAGTTCCAGATCAGCGAAAGCCTGGATAAGCCGGGAATCGTGATCAACCGTAACAGCCCCCATTTCTCAGCAATCCGTGACTCGGTGCTCGAGCAGCTCTCTTTCATTAGCTCGGACGTGGACGATGCAGCGATCCTGGAAGCGGTTGTTGAACAGTATGAAAAGCTCCAGCTGAAAGAACAGGGAATTCAGCTTGCTGAAGCTGGCTCTCCTGGTGTATTTAATAAAGCGGTAAACGCAATTACGGGACTCGCTAAGCATTATGGTAGCACAGTTACTGCCCCCTTCTCTAAGGCTGGAAAAGCCGCTGTTAAAGAAGCTGGTGCAAAAGCCGGTGCTAAGTTTACTAGCCCGGAATCTACTGCTAAATTTCGTACTGCATCACAGTATGCTAAGAAAGTAAAGTCAGGCGAACGTGTTGCTAAGGCTGCCCAGGTTGGTAAAGCGGCTGCTGCTGTAGCAGTTCCAGTTGCTGGTGGAGCTGCAGTTGTAGCAAAAAAGAAAGAAGGAAAATAACCATGACTGTAATAGAACAAGCAAAAGAAAAAGCTAAGGCTCTTAAGGAAGCAGCTGTTGCCCCCAAGCGGAAGAGCCTGCAGGAAGGCTTTGGTGGTCTTTATAAAGGGCTTAAAGCTATTGGAGTAGGCGCTGCAGAAATGGCAAGCAAAGGCGGAAAAGCTGGAACTATACTTAGAACCATGGCTCCTGCTGCAGGACAAGTTATAGCAAAGAATAAAGGAGCTGCTGCTCTTACTGCAGGTGCTGGTCTTGGTGTTGCTGGAGCTGTTAAAAAGAATGCTGAAAAGAAAGCTATTCTTAAGAAAGCTCAGAATGAATCCGTGGCAGGTACTGTTGCTAAGGTAGGTGCTGGTCTTGGTGTTGGTGCTATTGCTGGAAAGACCGTGGCTAATGCAATCATGGGTGATCCGGTAAATAAAGCTAAAGCTCAGATGAAGGATCAGATTAAGGCTAAACAGCAGGTTGCTAATTACATGCAGAAAGCTAAGGCTCCTAAAAAGATCAAATAGAAAACCACGATCTAGTAGGCTTAAATGAACTCTAAGAATAAAAAGATTTCTACCCCTCAAAAAGTGGGGGTGGGGGTTAATACTGCTGTAGGGACTGCTGTTGGAGCAATTGTGGGTAAAGGCGTCCACAATCTAAAATCATTGTCAGACCAAACAAAATTGCATACTCTCCAAAGACAGGCAGCTCATACTGTAGACATTGCAAAGAAAGTTAATGCAAACCCTAATGCTGTTCATGCTGAGCTAACAGCTATAAAAAATAGAGCTCAAAAGATAATTAAATCTAATAAGAGATTTGGGATAATTGCCCCAATAGCAGGAGCAGCAGTCGTGGGGGGTATTTCCGGGGTAGAGGCATATCGTCAATATAAAGAAAATAATAAGAAAAAGAATAAGCATGAGTCTGTTGAAATTATGAGACATCCTCATGTGATTAACGCAGATTATGAAACAATTAAAAGTGTTGTAAACAAAACTCCCAAAAACTGGAAAATACCTGCGGCTATTGGAGCAGGAGCTATAGTGGCTACCGGGGCAGGAATTGCAGCCTATAAACATAATAAAGATAAGAAAGAATCAATCTCTGATTATATTAAAAATTACCCTATTTAACTATTACTCTAATGTAACTAAAAACCCAGCCTAAATAGCTGGGTTTTTTTATATCCCTTGACTTCCCCTTAAACCACTAATAATTATGACTCATAAAAAAGAAAGCGATTCTACTAGAAAATATATCCTTGAAGTGGCTTTAATGGCTGAACCAGATAAAAAACTATTTAATTTGGCAGTTAAAGCAATAAAACAAGTTATTACTTTGTATGTACATAATGAAATACCAAAAGGAACTCTTTCTGTTTTAAGCCATGTAAACTCTATAATTAAAAAAACATACCCTAATGCTTCTCCCATTAGTGTATCCTTTGATAGATTGCCAGGATATTCTTTGGCATCCTTAAGTTATGACCCTAAGAATGGATCAATAATACATCTACCCTCAAGTATGACAATTGATGTTTATGATGGGGCAACGAGTCTTGTGCAGCATGAACTACAACATTACTTTGACAAGATACATGGATATCCCCAATACCTACGGAGGAAAGAAGTAGATGTAATTAAACATGGTAAGCATCTGGGAGAAATAAGAGCTTATGCCAGAGAGTTGTACAAAGTAATACCCTCCAAAATTAAGTTTAATGAAAAGACCCTTACAACATTTATAAGCACTGTTATTGTCCTCAGTAAAGATGAAAGTTTTTCAAGATATTTTATTACAACCATGGGTTTTAACAACGAGTTTAAGGATATTCTTGATATTGTAATAGACCAGCTTATACAAGAAGGTAGATGGGCGGGGGAACGCATGTCCGGGTACTCTTTCCGGGAATTAAAACGCCAAGTCCCAGTTATTTCACATAGAATTTTAATTAAATTAAACAATATATTACATAAAAAATAATAGCTATTGACTTCATTCCTCTTTCACTGTATACTACCCATAACAATAAAAGGAGCACCAAAAATGGTACTTACTAAACCCGAAGATGAGCAGGCATTTCAGGATACTGTAGCTCTTATTGACTCTATGATAGGGCGTCAAATAAAGAAGAAAATACCTAAGGGGTGCATGGGGTCTGTTTCTGATCATATTGAAGGGTTCAAACAGAGATATCCTAAGGCTCTTAATCTATTTGTTGCCTTTCAAAAGAAAATGGCTAAAGGGTCTTTAGCCTCTATCTTCTTTTGCAAGGAAGAGAACGCCGCAGTTATAGGGCTACCATATAGGATAACTAGGGCTGACCGTGATTATGTTCTTAATG
>Ga0172379_10006141_pt1 | contig 16295 bp, 10 predicted proteins | sample GrowelOW334metaG_FD_119756 | JGI IMG/M metagenome (GOLD analysis project Ga0172379, IMG submission 119756) | Groundwater microbial communities from an aquifer near a municipal landfill in Southern Ontario, Canada - Groundwater well OW334 metaG | ecosystem: Environmental > Aquatic > Deep... | reverse complement strand
GTGTTGCAGCTTCAAGACTTTCAACCGTAGGATTTGGTTCTTCCAATCCTATATCGGACAATAAAACTGCTGAAGGAAGAGGATTAAACAGAAGAATCGAATTTAAAGTAGTAGGGAAATAATTAAATAGTTTTGTTCAAACGAAAAAGGGATGTTGAAAAGCATCCCTTTTTTTATTTCATCAAATATTACATTACTTTCCATTATCCAAACAATAATTTAACTATGAACAATGCACCTAAAACACCGGCTATATCTGCCATTAGTCCGGCGGCTAATGCGTGGCGGGTTCGTTTAATATTTACTGCACCAAAATAAACTGCCAATACATAAAAAGTAGTTTCTGAACTTCCAAAAAATGTTGAAGTTAAAATGCCGATAAAAGAATCCGGTCCGTGAACCGCCATTGTTTCAGCCATAATTCCCAACGAACCACTTCCGGAAAGAGGACGCATAATTGCCATCGGTAAAGATTCCGGAGGCAATCCAATCAAACTAGTCAACGGACGAATAGCAAAAATCAGCCAATCCATTGCACCGCCTGCACGGAAAATTCCGATCGCCATTAACATAGCTACTAAATAAGGGATAATTCTAATAGCGACATTAAAACCTTCTTTTGCTCCTTCTACAAATACTTCATAGACTTTAACTTTTTTTACAAATCCGAATAAAAGAAAAACTGCTATAATAAGTGGAATGGCAATGGTGGATAATACTTGAATAAAATTTTTAAATGCTTCAGGAGTTAAAAAAGAAAATAGATTTTTTAAAGGAGAAAGAACATTTGTTGTAATTGAGAGAATTGCCAACAGTAAAATGGAAGCAACAATTAAAAGGAATTTACTATTTTCTTTTAGCCACGAGAAAAAATCTTTTGCATCAATCGGAAATTTCTCTAATATCTTTGCTGTAGTAATTCCCACAATAGTTGCACAAGTTGATCCGACTAAAGAGGTGCCGATAATTATTGCCGGTTCTGCGCTGCCTGCAGAGGCGCGTAAGGCTATTGCCGTTGCGGGAATGAGCGTCATTCCGGCAGTATTAATTGCAAGGAAAGTACACATTGCATTGGTTGCCGTTCCTTTTTCGGGATTCAGTTTATCCAATTCTTCCATTGCTTTAAGACCAAAGGGAGTTGCAGCATTTCCTAATCCAAGAAAGTTTGCGGAAATATTCATAATCATTGCACCCATCGCCGGATGGTCACTCGGAATTTCGGGAAATAAAAATTTCGTAATTGGTTTCAATCCTCTTGCTAAATGATTTATTAATCCAGACTCTTCGGCAATTTTCATTATACCAAGCCACAAAGCCATAATGCCGATCAATCCCAAAGCAATTTTTACCGCAGTTTCAGCATAATCCAAAACAGAGTTAGTTACTTCTTTTATTTTTACAATTGAAATTTCTTCAAGAATGATTTGGCACTTGTAAACATTGGAGGAGAGTTGCCTTTCAATTTTAATTTTTGCATTTAAATCATTTCCATTTCCGTTAACTTTTGCCATCTTTTTCCAAATTGCCGGAGAAACATCGTTTGTCAGAAACAAAACCTGATAAAAACCATTTTTGTTTTTGGCGCTTAACTGTGTCTCAAACGAAACCGGTTGCCTGACTTTTTCATTATAAAATGATGAGAAAGTAGTTGCGTTTACAGTAACAATTGCTTTTTTGTTTTCAAATGAATTTGTCGTTTCTGTTGTATCCGCAATTCTCAATTCAGCTTGAAGAGGATTTCCTTTTTGATATTTATGAGAAACTTGTTCCGAAACATCAGTAGAAATTGCTGCGGCTAACCCGAGAAAGATTAACCCCATCCAGACATAATTAAGCATAGGAATTTCCTTTTATCGTTTAAGTTTATCTGTTACAATATCGTAAAACGGGAAACAAAAATTACCGTTTTTATTTGCAGCAATTATTCTAATTGATTTTTCTTCATCAACTAATGTTGGCAATTCAATTGTAATTGTTTTTTGTTTTTCGTTGAAGATAAAACGCTGTGTCTCGGTAGAATCAACAAATACTTTTATTGATTTAAAATCAATTGAAGTTGAATCGGAAATAGAATAAGTCACAAGTTGTGTTGAATCATTGAGGGCTTGATCTTGAAAAGATATTTTTGGAATGCCTGCTTTGAAGTAGCGGCATAATCCTCTAAAAATTCCCCAAGCTTCAATTTTATTAAAATCTTCTAAGGCTAAACGTGGTTCTTCCCAATTACTCGTATGGAAACCAGCTTCAATTAAAATAGAAGGAATTGTTGTTAAACGAAGAACTGAAAATCCTTGCTTAGGATAGATATGATAATCCGAATAAGTACCGTCAAACGAACCAAGCCCGCCGGAGTTTCGCATTGCGTAAGCCAAATCTCGCTGAACATATTTTGCCAAATCCTTTTCCATCGGTTCAAACTCATAATCAGATTCAGTTGCATGATAATAAGTGGAAGTATAATTTGTAAAATTATCGCCATCTTGACCGGGGGCATTACTGTGAATGCTTATAAAAATATCTGCGCCGCTTTTGTTGGCAAGAAGAGATCTATCTTTTAATGCCACAGTTGTATCCTTGTCGCGGGACATAATAACATTAGCTCCAGCTAACCGTAAATAATTTCTTAAAGCAAGTCCAACACGAAGATTCACATCTGCTTCAATGGCAAGCCCTTGTGAACCTTTATTTTTGCGGTCTTCACCACCATGCCCCGGATCGAGGAAAAAGGTGATATTTTTAAGATACGGAGAATATGTTTCGATGAAATTTGTTTTTATTTGCTCATTTGTTAATTCACGTGGAGTTTCATAATAAATAACCGGGGTTTTAGAGCATCCGGCGATGAATAAAATTGATACGATAGTTATGTAAAAGAATTTCACAATTCCTCCAATAAATTAATCACTTAATTTCTCTTTACTTTATTTAAAAAATACAATTATTCCGGCTATCAGCGAAATGACATTGTCCGCAATGATTTAGATTTTTTGAAAAATTTTTCTCTCGAATCTTTGATACCATAACATTTACTAATGTTTCTAACCGGAGCAATTCATCTTTTTCAATCTGATGAATATATTTTTCATCCGGGAATTTGATGAAAATAATTTGCAAAAGGATTTTATCTTTTTCCGGGAAAAGTTTTTTCAAAATGAAAGCGTAAAAAGTTAATTGAAGAAAATAGTCCTGCGCCCGGTTGTGGAGTTCTTCAATTTTAACATTGTCGGTCTTATAATCGATAATTGTAACAGCATTTTCAGCGAAGATTACTTTATCGATTATCCCAAAAAGATAAAAATCTTTTTCTTTGAGGTAAACTTGAAATTCATTTTGGAAATTCTCTTCCCTTTGTAATGTTCGATAAATTTCTGAGGAATAAAAAATAGTCAGTTCATGAAGTATTATTTCTTGAAAAGAAATTAATTCATTCAAAAGATAATGAGTTTTTTGTGTCATAAAATATTTTTGAATAAATGGAGTCACTTCTTCAAGCGGCAAATTCTTTTCTAAAATTGTGTGAATTAATTTTCCCTTTAGTTCGGCGGGGAAAACATGCTTTGCATGAGTAGATGTTTTAATCTCATCTCGAAGTGATTCATCAAATTCTGATTCTCCAAACTCGAAATAAGTATTTTCCTCCGGTAGTTTATTCAGATATTTTTTATAAGAGTCGTACAATTCGTTATAACCAAATTCATAAGTCAATAAATACTTGGTCGGACATTGGTTATATATTGCTACCTTCGTGGCAGAAATAATTTCTTCCTTCTGAACATCCACAATTTTTGAAAGATTAATATCATATTTGTTAGAAATTAAGTCATCACTTCTCTTAAAAAAATACTCTCCCGGAATATTCTTTAAAATATTTATTATAAATTCTGTTGGTTTAGAAATTTTTATTTCTTGATTGTTTTGCTGCAAGAGATAAACCAAATCAACTTCCTTAGAAATTTGGCTGTTTGTAAAATCAGAATGCAATCCTAGACTTAAAAGATTAATAAAACTCGTTTGAGGAAATTTTGTATCATGTTTTACTGTAGCTGAAAAATAAAGATAATTTTTTGCGCGTGTGATTGCCACATACAGCAATCGCTTTAATTCTGCCAATTCTTTTTTTGTTTCAAGAAAATTATGAAGATCAACAATCGGAGAAGTCAAATACTTACCTGAGAAATTATTTTCTGCAGGAAGTTTTGCCATTAATCCAAACTCTTTGTTAATCTGAATTTCCTTTGCTTTTATTTTAGCATCCACTCCTTCTTTATGACATTCAAAAATAAAAACCGCTTTAAATTCCAAACCCTTTGCCTGGTGAACCGTCATAATTTTTACGGCTTCTTCATCCGATGAAACTTGAGCTTGTCCTTCTTCAGTGGAATCGGCAATCGCTTCATTAAGATATTTGAGATAATCAAAAACATTCCGAAAGCCCTGCTTAAAAAAATTTCGTGTCAATTGGATAAGTTTTTCAAAATTAGCAAGTGCTTTCTTCCCTTGTTTTCTCGATGCGACGATGGAAAGATAATTCGTCTCCTCGCTTATGATGCGCAACAAAGTAACCAAATCGGATGATTGCAGAAAGTTTTTATGTTTCAAGAGAAACGAAACAATAGATGAAATATGCGGATTATTTTTTGCGGAAGTATTTAATTTATCCCAAAAATTAAAACCGTGTTGAAGACTAACCGTTAAAATATCAGTATCAGAAAGAAAGAAAAACGGAGAACGCAATACTCCTATTAACGCAGTATCATCAGAAGGATTTGAAAGAAACGTGATATAGTTATAAAAATCAAAAATTATCTGCTGCTGGTAAAAACCTTTCCCTTCCCAAATTATATACGGCAAATCGCATTTCTGAAAAGTCATTTCAAGTGTTTCAAACGAACTTCGTTTTCTGCAGAGAATGGCAATATCACTAAGATTGATTTTCGCATTTTCATTTTCGATAAGCGATAATATTTTCTTAGCAACTAAATCAGCTTCTGAATCGATTTTTTCTTCTTTATTATTATTAGCTAAAAGAATTTCAATTGATCCGTTAAGTTCATCATTTTTTGCAGAGATTAAATCAGCATGCACTACTTCATTAAAAAGGGGATTAGCATCAGCAAATAAATTTTGAAAGAGATGATTTGTGAAAGCGCAAAGAACCGGCGACATCCTGAAGCTTGCAGGAAGCGCTAAAGTCAATCCTTCCTCATTGCTTACATCATTTTTTGTTTTTGAAAAAACCGAAAGTTCGGCATCACGGAATTTATAAATACTTTGCTTTTCATCGCCGACAACAAAAAGATTTCCGGCTTTCAGCCGTTCCAAAATGGGAAGAAATATTTCATATTGAATTTCATTCGTATCTTGATACTCATCAACCATTAAATAACGATACTTTTGTGAGAGTTTTTGCCTTACTTCCGGAAGCTCAAGAACAATTTTTGTTTTAATTAAAATATCTTCAAAATCAAGATATCCCAATTCATATTTTTTATTTTCATAAATATCAAAAACGGCGTTGAATAAAAGGAGAAATTTCCTACCAAAGCTTGCAAGTTGTTTATGAAGATTCTCATCTTCGGAAAAGTTTTCAAAGTTGGCAAGTGAATTAAAATATTGTTCAACTGTTGAGATATCGTTGAGAAACTCCGCAGGTAATTTTCTTCCTAAGTAACCGTCCTTTTTTATTGTTAAACTTTTGGTTACAATATTTTCTTTTAATTGAAGCAAGATACGGAAAGTCTTCAACGCATCCGGTTTGGTTTCTAATTGCCTAAGAAGTTCGCTAATTATTTCAGCAAAGCTTGAATTTCTTTGCAACGCGAAAGCATTTATTCGTTTAATTGAAAATACTATTGAATCAAGGTGTAAAAGAAATATTTGTGAAATGTAATTCTCTAACTGTGATGTGAAAAATTCAGCTATAGAGTTTGAATCTTTTGAATAAATATTTCTTGATAAATCTTTAACGGTACTTCGATGATAAATTGCGTGCTCAAGTTGCGCCGCTAAACTTCGTATTGAACCGAAAATTCTAACTAACTGTTGAAGAAGAATATTTTTCTCATCACTTTTTTCAAAACTTTTTATAGCTTCATTGAGAGAAAGATTGATTAGTTCTTTTGCAAGTGAAGCGTCAATTGGCGAAAAATTTGCATCAATATCGGCTTCAACCGGAAACTCGCGGAGAATTTGTGCGCAGAAAGAATGGATTGTTGAAATGTTTGCAGAAACCAATTGTTTTCTAAGCTGTTCGTATTTTAAACGGTCTCTTTCGTTTCCAGCCTTTAATGAAGCATCTAAAATGCTCCTCGAAATTTTTCCGTAAAGTTCTCCGGCGGCTTTGTCGGTAAAAGTAATAGCGGCAATTTGTTTTAATGATGTATTGGTTTTCAAAAGGATTTCGAGAAAGCGTTGAGTTAAAACAAAAGTTTTTCCCGAACCGGCATTAGCGGTTAGCGTAACATGCTTCTTTATTTCAAGAGCATTTTGTTGATCTTCAGTTAGTTTAACTTGGGGCATTAGTATTTTGATTTTCTTTTATAAATCGAATTAAGAATGTTGTTCCATTGGAAGAAGTTTCTTCTACTGATATTTCACCGTTGATACTTTCGACAAATTTTTTTGCTAACTTCAAACCTAATCCCATTCCGCCGGTTTTGGTTGTAAAGTTTAAACCAAAAATTTTGTGAATGTTCATCACCGGAATCCCTTTCCCGTTATCTGAAATTCTAATAAATAAATATTTATCATCCTCATCAACTGAAAAAGATACGGTATCGGCTTTCGCTTGCATAGCATTACGAATAAGATTAATAAACATTCTTTTTAATTGAGAACCATCGGCTTCAATAATTTCAGTTTGAGCTGTGTAAGAAAGATGTAATGAAATATTTTCTTCATTAAAAAGGAGAATGATTTCATTCAAAGATTTTTTTAAATCGATTTCTGTAAGATTTAACGATGGCATTTTTGCGAAGTTGGAAAATTCCGATGCAATCTGGCTCAACGTTTCTATTTGCGCTAAAATTGTTTCAGAAACTTTTTCGAAAAGCGTATCGAAGTTTTTGGATTTATCACGATACATAGCTACCAATTGCTGCAGAGTGAGCTTCATTGGCGTGAGTGGATTTTTAATTTCGTGTGCAACTTGTCGCGCCATTTCTTTCCATGCTTGCTCACGCTCAAGTTCAGCTAATTCTTTCTGATTTTTCCGAAGTTCTTCGGTCATAATATTGAAACCGCTTATCAATTCCTTAAGCTCGCCCATTGAATTTTCTTTGAGTACAACATTCAAATCTCCATGCGCAACGGCACGTGTTGCGCGTGTAAGTTTTCTTATAGGCGAAGAAATTTGGTCGGCAAGTAACGAACTGACAATAACTATCAATACTATTGCAAATGAATAAACGCCGAACAAGAAAACATTTATCTCGACAAAATTGAGCGCAACGGGAATTTGATTAAAATAATCGGTTACTTCCAAAAGAAGTTCATGATCCTTAAGAGAAATCGGTTCGAAATAGGAAAGTACTTCTCGGCTGCCGATGAAATGTTTTACGAAAAAACCATTTCCCGTCTTTGTCTGGTTCAACGAAATTAACGATGAAATATTTTTTCTTAAAAGCGAAACATCAAAAATATTTTGCTGTGAACTGTATAAAAGTTCTGAGTTTTCAAATACTGAAAAAGATAAAAGAAGGTTTTTACTTGATTCTTGAAATAATTTTTGCAAGTCGTTACTGCCGTCGTTTACAGCTTGAGCGGAGAAATAATTCTCTGCTAAATTAGCTTTTTCTTTTAGTGAATTATGTATTAGCGAAATATTTTTTTCTTCAACACTGTTTCTGTTATAAATGGCAAGTGCAATAATTGGCAGGATAGCAATGATTAGAAATGCAAACAAAAGCTGTGAACGAAATGTTAGACGAAATTTTCCTTTTAACTGTATTACAAAAAGAGAGAGTAATACAATGAGTAAGAAAGAAGTATGTACAATAAATAATTTAAAAAAGTTGAATAGACTGAATGAAAAAGCCGTCTCTTTTTGCGCGACAATTAAAAAAGGATGAGTTCCTGAATTCATTCGTTGAATTCCGAAGCCCAATAATTTTTCGGAAACTCCTTCGTACTTGATCCAGCCTTCTTTTTCCTTTGAAAGAAATGCAAATATTTTTTCCGCATCCTCCCCGGACGGTAAAACACTTCCATTTACTATCAATATGTTATCTTTTGCCAGCAAAAAAACATTGAAATTTTTTTCGCTTAAAGAGCGAAGATTAATTTCCGGCAGTTGAAAAATGGCGGACAAAGGATTAACGGTAAGCGCATTTTTTGTAGTAAATTTTATCGTCGCCGCAGCAAATCCGATTAGTTGATCTCTTTCCGTTATAGGAATTATTCCGCACAAAGTCTTTTGCCACTGTTTTGTTTTATCCGAGACATCAAAAATTTGTAAATCTTTTGTTAAAGAAGCCTGGACAATTTGCGGAACAATTTGGTCATCTTGAATACCGCTTGAAAAATATCCAAGAATTTTTTTTCTTTTATCAAGCAGAGTGATTGAGGAGGATACTTTTTCATCCCGAAGTGAGCTTTGGAGCCACAAATCTAAAGCGAGAGAATGATAATTCGTATTGTTAGATAAAAAGAAATCCGTCAACTTTTCTTGCCGGACAAGTTTAGAAAGAGATTCGTTCAACAAAAAATTTAAATAACTTTCCTGCGGACGGGAGAGGAATAAAGCGGTTCTTTTAAGTTCTTCTTTCTCTAGTTCGGCATTAAAAAAATTCATTAAACTTATAGTTAAAAGAGAAGAAGCAAACGCAAGAAAGAGAAATTTTTTCAGAAATATTGTTACTGATAGTTCATTTATGAAAAAAATTACTAATAGCAAAATCACCGCAAAGCTAAATAGCCAAATCGAAATAAGAGGTTGCTTTTGAATAAAAACAAAAATGAACGAGCAAGGAATTATTATAAGAAAAAGGATAAGGATTTTTCTTCGGTGTGAAATATTTTTTGGAAAACACAAATAAAAAAAGTTTAGTAATAATTGAATAAGTACAAATCCGGAAAGCACAACTAAAAAAGTTGCAATGTGCATTACTAAATGAGGAATTCCGGGAATGATATCAGCGGTTTCAAAATATCGAAGCGAAGAATCGAACACAACACTTTTAACCGCCGCCGATATTCCGCGTATTGAAAGAAGAATAACAAAAAGAATGACGAACCCAAAAACCAAACGGAGTAACAAATGCATTGATTTTTCGGGGAGAGAATTCTCAATCCAATTTTTTGAGGAAATGTAGATGAAAAAAACTATTCCACTGAAAAAAAGTGAAGTTATTAAAAATTCTAACGGAGATTTTACTATTCCTCCCGCGAATGCAGAAGAAAAATAATTTGGATTTATTAAGTCCCCGCTTAGATAGCTCGCCGGAAAATTCAACGCAAAGAGAAGCCACCTAAAGAGAATTAAAAACAAAATTGCAAGAACCGATTTTAATAATGGTTGATTGAGTTGTTTTGTTTCATGCCGTAAAATAAAACCAAGAATAATAATTCCGGCAATAATAAAAAGCGATTGAGCTTTGTTTGTATTTTGCCGAAAAGTTTTTAATTCCGCTTTTAACGTTGGTTTCGCAACTGTAATTAAGCCGATTTTATGCCCGTCGTTATTTTGCAGATCAAATGAAAAATATCTGCCGTCTAATGTTTTTGCTTTTGAAGGAGAATAAAAAACTTCAACTTCAGATTCAAATGCGGTTTCTAATTTTGTTGAAAAATTATTTTTCGGAGAAATATTTTGTGAAGTATAATTTGTTTCTAAAATTTTTGTAGTAAGCAAAAAATATTGCCGGTGTTGAATTGATATTTCATCAACATAACAAAGAAGCGTTAATAAAGGGGAAGAATGGAAATATGTTGCCCCAAGTTTATCTCTTAAATCGAAAATAACTTTCCCATCAATTCCGATGGTAGCGTTACTTGCAATTTCGGTGTGTGCGGAATCTAATAGGAAAATTTGATACATTGAAAATTTATCTTCAAGCAGGATCGATTGGAAAAACAGTTCCGATGGATTTTTATTTTCAATCAATAAGTTTTTAAGATCAGTTGCTGTTTCTAATAGCGAAGATTGTTCGTCATCAAAGAAAGAAAGTGAAGTTATTTGAATTTTGTTTAGTTTGTTTTGAAGAGTGGTATTCCAATTTTCTTTTTTATTTTGAAGCAGGGTTGGGCTTAAAAATCCTATGCAAATAACTACAAAGAAAATTGAAGTGAGGAAAACGTATAATTTCTTTTCCCCATGAAGGTGTACTGATATTTTATTTAAAACTATTTTATAGTTATTTGGGAAATTTTCCACTTGGCTCCCGAATATTCTACCGAAATGAAAACTTGTGCCGCTCCTTTTTTATTTTTGTTTTCGAACGAGAAAATACCTGTCGCAAAACCGTTTTCAGACTCGCTGCGTTGAGTATATTTAAAGGCTATCGGTTGACAGAGTTGAAAAAAATCTTGCAAAATATAAAATGCTTGATTACCGCTGTAAAATCCGTTAACACCGTTCGAAAGACTTAAATAAATTTGTGAAGGGAAATATGCTGAGATCAAAGAAATGTTGCCGGAGGAAAATGTCCTTTCGATATCAGAAAAAATCTGAACTTCTTTTTTATGATTTTGTTTTTCCTGCGCGGTTTCTTCAGCAAAAACATTTGACGTAGAAAATGTCGTCAAAAAAAAGAAAAAGTTGATATATATAAAAATTTTCTTCATTACTTTCGGGAAAATTAATCAATCTTAGAGACTTATACTAAACACTAAATACCGGAAATAAAAAAAGAAATGTCAACCTTTAACTGATTAAGATTGACATTTCTTCGATGTTAATAAGTTACCTTTTCAAGTGAAAATTATTTAGCCATTCCTTTTTGGTCTTTGCAGCGATTCTCTCCTGTGGTTTTCACCAGTTGCTACTTTAAGCTGAGAATTTCCTTTGACTAACTGGAAAGCCCAATCAAAAACAATTCGGTCACGTGTGATTGTTTTTACTCGAATCTTTGCAAAATGATTGTCCCATGTCCATATAACATACGTGTGACCTTCAATGGCAACAGCATCTTTAGTTGATGACCATCCGCTTTCTGGAGCAAATGCAATATCATAAATATCTGTTGTTGCGCCCATATCTTTAATATCAGTATCCTTATAAACGTCAAGGTATGACGTTCCATTGTAGATATCAAAAAAGAAATCAGTATAAGAAGAATCGTCATAAGCTACTGCAGAATAAGTCGTAAAGCTATAACCTGAATTGTTCGGAAATTGATTATAATCAAAAATACTTTGGTTGAATCCTTCCGGTCTCGGAGTAGCATAAGCTACATCTGAACTCAATTCACTTTCATTATTGTTATAATCATAAGCAGTAACGGCATAATAGTTTAAAACACCGTTTTGGGCGCCGTCATCAATATAAAAATTATTTTTAGTTGAACCGATCAATTTATATTTGCCATCATACGTGGTGCTGTAATAAACATTGTAACCGGCAACATCTCTTTCGCGGTTGTTATTCCAGGAAAGGTCAACCCGGTTATCTCCATTTAGAACTTGAACACCAGTTGGTGCGTTTGGGGGAACATTATCGTAATATTCGTTCATGTTTTGATTATCACATGAAGTAATTCCTAAAAGAAGGAATAATAAAATTGAGATTGTGTATATCTTTTTCATGGCTTCACCTTTAATTGCTTTACTTCTTAGTATCAAATTCAACGCCAGAAAAGTTCAGCTAATTTTTACAAAAAAACGCGAGACGATAAAGCGGTGTAGATTTCTCTATACAGAAATGTCTTTTCTAATTGAACATTTTTTGAAAAAAGAACAAACAATTTCAAAAAAATTAGAGAAAGTAGTATAATTCATTATGAAATAAATATCTTTTTTATTTGAAACAAAATCAGGGAGTGAAAATGAATCTTGACGTACTGATTTTTGGAGCGCATCCCGATGATGCGGAACTTTCTATGGGTGGTACAATTGCAAAACTAACTTCGCACGGCTTGAAAGTCGGGCTTATCGATTTAACAAAAGGGGAATTAGGAACACGGGGAACATCAGAAACGAGGCAGAAAGAAGCATTCCATTCTGCGATTGCGCTAAAAATTGCTAACAGAGAAAATCTTGATATTCCGGATGGGGAAGTTACTGCTACAAAAGAAAATCTCATGAAAGTAGTTTTGGCAATCCGCAAATTCAAACCGAAAATTATTTTTGCCCCATACAAAAATGACCGCCACCCCGATCATGTTCACACAAGCGATCTTGTAAAACAAGCGCACTTCTTTTCGGGTTTACTAAAAATTAAAACCTTCGATAAAGAAAAACTGCAACCAGCTTACCGTCCTAAAAAACTCTTTTATTACATGCAAACATACACCTTTGAACCGAGTTTTATAGTTGATATCAGCGATACGTTTAACTTAAAAATGAATGCAGTTAAAGCGTACGCCACTCAATTTTTTGATCCAAAAAGTAAAGAACCGGAAACGTTTATCAGCTCACCGGAATTTTTAAAGTTTATTGAATCGCGAGCTGAATTTTACGGATTCAAAATTGGGAAAAAGTATGGAGAACCTTTCTATACAGAAGAAGAAGTTGAACTTGACCTGATCCATTTATTGGGAAAGATCGAACATCCAAAATGTGAAAAGTAAAAATAAAAAGGCAGTTTTGCGGGAGAACAAAACTGCCTTTTCATAAAACCCAATCGTATTATAATCCCTGGTACATTCCTTCAATTAAATTTTTGTATCGCTCTTCAATAACTTTTCTCTTCAATTTTAAAGTTGGCGTAAGTTCACCTGTTTCTAAACTGAATGGAGTATCAAGAAGCGCAAACTTTCTAATGCGTTCAAAGTTGGCTAAGTTTTTCTGGAATTTACCAAGCTCATCATCCATTAAATTATAAATTTCTTTAACATCGACTAAATCATTATTGGTTTTGTAGGGAATATTATGGCTGTCGGCATACTCTTTCAAAGCTTCAAAATCGGGAACAATGAGCGCAGACAAAAACATTCTTCTGTCTCCGATAAGCACAAATTGATCAATGTACTTACTGGCAAGAAAGAGATTTTCGATTGGCGTAGGAGCGATATATTTTCCGCCGGAAGTTTTGAAGAGATGTTTCTTTCTGTCGGTAATCATTAAAAAACCTTCGGCATCAAAAACGCCGATATCGCCGGTGTGAAGCCATCCGTCTTTAATGGTTTCATCGGTTTCTTTTTTATTCTTATAATATCCTTGCATGATTGAAGAACCGCGGGCAAGGATTTCGCCATCGCTGGCAATTTTCACTTCAACGGATGGGAATGGTTTTCCGACGGTTCCGAATTTATAATTATCGACACGGTTTGCGGCTATAACCGGAGATGATTCTGTTAATCCGTAACCTTCAATAATAAGGATTCCAACGGCTTCAAAAAATTCTCCGAGTTCTCGTGCAAGCGCTGCACCGCCGGAAATAAAGAAGCGAAGTTTCCCACCGGTTTTTTCTCTGATTTTTTTGAAGACAAGTGTATCGGCTATTTTATGTTGAAGTGTTAAACCAATCGGAAGATTACCGGCTTTTCGCGCAGCATGGTATTTCTTCCCGATGCCAATTGCCCAATTAAATATTTTTTGTTTTTTCGCCGGTTGGCTTTCAACATTTTTAATAACCTTTGAATAAATTCTTTCAAATAATCGCGGTACGCTTGTAACAATCGTTGGGTGAACTTCCATTAAATCACCGGCAACCGACTCAATGCTGGAAGCGTAAGCAATCATTGCACCTGAAGAGAATGCGGTGTAATATCCTGCCATCCGCTCAAAAATATGGCAGAGCGGTAAAAACGAAAGAAAAATATCATCAGGACCAATCGGGAATGCTTTTAAAGCATCAAGAACATTAGAGACAATATTTTTATGTGTGAGGAGGACGCCCTTTGGTTCACCGGTAGTGCCGGAAGTATAAATGATTGTGCAGATATCATTTTCTTTAATACGGCTTCGCTGTTCTTTAAATAGTTGCGGACTTTGCTTCTTCGCTTCCGCTCCTTTTTTTTGAATTGAACTTAAAGAGTAAATGCTGTTTTCGTTAGGAGAATCTTTTTCGTTCATCACAATAATAAATTTAAGAGTCCGGCAGTTATTCCGAACCTTCAATATTTTATTTAGTTGAAATTTATTGGAGACAATTACTCCCAATGATTCTGAATTGTTTAGAATAAATTCGATCGAATCTGAAGTTAGCGAAGGATACAAAGGAACGTCAACAGCACCCAGACCAAGGATTGCCATATCTGCGTAAACCCACTCCGGTCTATTTTCAGCAACGATGGAAACTTTATCTCCGGCTCTCACTCCAAGTGATTGAAGTCCATAAGCTAAATTTTCAGTTTCTTCTTTTAATTGAACGTAAGAAATTCCCACCCATTGATTGTTGACCTTATGTTTTAGTACCGGTCTTTCCATATTTACCCCGTATTCCTCGGTTAAAAATTCGTAGAGTTCAGGGATGGTTTTGTACGGCTTTAAAATGGGCATAGAAGACTCCTGTTTTTTAGTTTTTTGCCTTGCCTGACGGCAGGCAGGTAAAATTAAATAGAAACACTTCAATAATAAAAATTCTTTTGGAAGTAAACCAACAAAATTTCTCTTTTTCTTTTCCCCGCTTTCCTTAAAATTATGAAACAAAGAATGAAAAAAATATAAGGTTCATTTGGTAGAACAGCTTAAGTTTCATTCGAGATTTTTTTTCACTTGACATTCGGTTCAATTAGACTAATTTTACAAATGAGATGACAAAACTTTTTAAGAACATATCATTAATAACCTTAACTGCGTTGTTTTTTATTATCAACACGGGATTTACGGTTTCCTTGCATTTTTGCAGCATGGAGAAAAAAGCATCATTGTCATCTTGCGGAATGTGTGAAACTTCGGACGTAAAAGATGATCCGCCTAAGGCGGACTGTGCTGATGAAATGTCTTCTTATGATGAATTGGTGATAACTCAAACTCCTCATAAATGCTGTGAAGTTAAAGTTGCATCAATAACCGGGACAGATGAGTATCTTCTTACTCAACTTGGATCAACTGTAAAATCACTTCATGTTGATCTAATTTCTTTTACGTTTCAGCAAGATGAATGTTCGGCTGACTTCTCTTCCAAATTTATTTCCGATTCATCTCCACCAACAAAGACATCCCCCAAACTCTTCCTCTCTAATCATAACTTCAGAATTTGATTATTACTAATACTTAGCTTAGCGGTTAAATAAATTTCGCTGACTAAAGCTTAGTATAAATTTTCACCGGCTTACTATATCTTAACTTATTAGTGAGTAGTTAACGGTTTTTTTAATAATCAATTTTTGGAACAATCATGTATAAAATAATTTATTACGTTTTTGTTTTTACCTTCATCAATATTTGCATGATGGCTAAAAACACAGACTCAGCAAGTCCTTCAAGTTTATTTGATCATAAGACAGAATTATCGGCGGATACAATTTACAGTTGTTCAATGCACCCGGAAGTTAAATCTTTACAACCGGGGAAATGTTCAAAATGCGGTATGGATTTAATCCCAGCCGAATATGAAAAAATAGATTCCACAAAATCTTCAGGCGCGGGTTCAACTGAAGATTATTATACCTGCACAATGCATCCGGAAGTTCAGGCTGATAAACCTGGTAATTGTCCAAAGTGTGGAATGCAGTTGGTGAAAAAATCTGAAGCAAAAACCTCAAGTCATGGAATGATGGGGATGATGGATTCCCCCTGGATGCTTGGTATGGGAATCATAATGGTTGTCGTCATGGCAATTCATTTTATAAAATAAATATTGGAGTTTTTTAATGATAGAGAAAATAATTGAATGGTCTTCGCAAAATAGATTTCTCGTAATTCTGATTTATCTGATAGTTATTGCGGCAGGAATTTACAGCGTTATCAATCTTCCGGTTGATGCAATTCCCGATCTTTCTGAAAACCAGGTAATCATTTTTACGGAATGGATGGGAAGATCACCGGAAATAGTTGAGAATCAAGTTACATTTCCGATCGTTTCCGGTTTACAAGGCTTGCCCAAAGTTAAAGCCGTCCGTGCAACATCAATGTTCGGAATGTCTTTCGTCTTCGTCATCTTCCAAGATGGTGTTGATACTTATTTTGCTCGCACCCGCGTTCTTGAAAGAATGAACACGATTCAAGCGCAATTACCTTCCGGTGTTGTCCCT
>Ga0172379_10006140_pt1 | contig 16297 bp, 19 predicted proteins | sample GrowelOW334metaG_FD_119756 | JGI IMG/M metagenome (GOLD analysis project Ga0172379, IMG submission 119756) | Groundwater microbial communities from an aquifer near a municipal landfill in Southern Ontario, Canada - Groundwater well OW334 metaG | ecosystem: Environmental > Aquatic > Deep... | reverse complement strand
TTCGCGCGGGCCAAGGGAATGGAGCGGCTCATCCTGGTGAGCGACGCGGCTTTCCTGGCCGGCAGCCCCCCGGGTCTGCGCCGCTGGGGCGACATTTCCGTGGAGATAAACCCCGACGGTCACTTGAGCCTAGCGGGAACCGAATTCCTCGCGGGCGCGGGGCACCTCCTGGACCGCTGCGTCGCCCGCTTCGCCGCGGCGACGGGCGCGACGTTGGCGGAAACGGTGGCGCTTTGCACGATCAATCCCGCGCGGCTGATAGGGCTTCCGCGGGAAGCGGTCGATTTCGTGCCCGGCTCTCTGGCTTGTCTTACCCGATTCCGTGGGCCTCGTGGTTCTGAAAATCTCGAAATCGAAACATGCGTGATAGCGGGAGAAGTTGTCTATGACCGTTGAATTGGAAAGCATCGAGAAGAAAAACCTCTCAAGCCTGGTCAAGGAAAATCTCAAGCTGTATTTCATTAAAAACGGGCTGAAATCAGGGGATCCCATCCCGACCGAACATGAACTGGCCGCTCGCCTCAATGTCAGCAGGACGGCGGTACGGGAAGCCCTGAAAAGCCTGGAAGCCTTGGGTATCATCGAAGTCCGCCCGGGAATCGGCCGCTTTCTGAAACCCTTCAATTTCGACGCCATTCTCGAAAACTTGAGCTATGGCATCGATATGGACAGCAATGATTTCGCCGACATCCTCGATGTGCGAATTTCCCTTGAAGGGGTTTTCCTGGAGCGCTATGCCGGGCATTACAGCGGCGCCCAGATCAAGCAATTGCGGGATATCCTCGACGCGATGCGGCGCCTCGACACCGACGGCGGCAGCGAATCATCGATGATCCAGCTTCACACCCTCTTTCATCTTTCGCTCTACCGCGATCAAGGCAATGCCCTGCTTTTAAGCCTCATTAAGATATTCGCGACGGTACAGCGCAGCCTCACCTTGATGAATCGTTACCGCACGCAGGATATGAAGGACTTCATCAATCTCCATGAGGCTCTTGTCAACGCCATCGAGGAAGGGAACTCCGCCAAGGTGAGGCAAAAGCTTCTCGAGCATTTCAAGGAAGCTCTTGGCTGGAGCAAGGCTGAAACGGAATCGACCGGCCGCCTTCGGGCGTTCGGATCAGATAATTTTCCAAGGGAGGCGAATTCATGAAGAAACTTATGGCGCTTTTGCTGCTTGCGCTCATGGCGGTGTCGTTGGTCGCGGCGCAAGGCAAGCTCGTTATCAGGCTCGGCCATATAAGGGACACTAACCATCCCAGCCACATGGCCGCGCTGAAATTCAAGGAACTGGTCGAAGCGGGCAGCCAGGGCAGGATCGAGGTCAAAGTGTTTCCGAACTCCCAACTGGGCGATCCGAAACAGATGTTCGTTCTCATGCAGACGGGCGATCTTGAAATGGTCTACGGCGGCATCAACACCTTCGCGTGGATAAAGGGCGGGGAACCCTACGAAATCACCGCCACGCCCTTCCTCTTCAAGGACTACGACCACATGCGCCGGAGCATGCAGGCGGATTTCTTCAAGCCGATCCAAGAAAAGGCCGAGAAGAGCACCGGCATCAAAATCGTGAACATCAACGGCGATACGGCGCCCCGCGGTCTCTCCACTCGCGACAGGCCGGTCGTCAAAGCCGAAGACTTCAAGGGCCTGAAAGTGAGGACGGCGGCAAGCCCCACGGTGCTCAGGGCGATGCAGGCTCTCGGCGCCTTGCCCCAGCAGATCGCTTTCTCCGAACTCTATATGGCGCTCAAGACTGGCGTTGTCGACGCGCAGGAGAACGGCGCCATCGTCGTGGCCAGCTCGAGCCTCTACGAAGTCCAGAAATACTATACGAAAACCGACTACATCCGCGATATTGAAACCTTCTACATGGCCGCGGATAAATGGAACAAGCTCTCGGCCGCGGACAAGGATTTGATCCTCAAGGCAACGGAAATCGCCGGCAATCTCGAGACTACGCTCACCCAGAAGCAGCTCACCGATGTCTATGATTTCCTGAAAACCAAGATGACGGTACTTGAGGCCGATCTTCCCTCCATTCAGGCTAAGCTTCAAGGCGTCTACGACGACTATGAAGGCAGCAAGTGGCCGGCTGGACTTCTCGCGAAGATCAAGAGCATCCAGAATAATTAAATAGGCCAGGCGCCGGTCGATTGAGGCCGGCGCCTTTTCGCGACGGGAGCGACCATGATTGTCATACTATTTCTCCTGCTCTTTCTGTTTTTCGGCTTCGGCTTCAGCATCTGGATGTCGATGGGCCTAAGCGGGGTTATCTACACCCTCATTCAAGGCCAGGTATCGCTCAAGACGATCGCTTCCAATTTGGTGCAGGGCATCGACTCGCCGACCCTTGTCGCCATACCATTTTTCATTCTCGCGGGCGACCTTATGAACAGAAGCGGCATCACCAAGAAGTTAGCCGATTTTGCCGCGTATTTCGTCGGCGGTTTCAAGGGCGGCATGGCGTACGTGGCGGTGGTCGTCAACTTCATAATGGCCGGCGTGTCGGGATCGGCCGTCGCCGACGCCACCGCCGTGTCGTCCATTCTCCTGCCCACGATGGAAGAACAAGGATACGACAAGCCTTTCGCGGCGTCGATCAACGCGGCGGCGGCTGTGATTGGGCCAATTATTCCACCGAGCATCCCCATGATTTACATTGCCGTCATTAGCAATATTTCCATTGGGAAATTATTCCTTGGCGGTATCGGGCCGGGCATATTGATGGCGCTCTTCCTCGCGGCTTCGATTTTCATCGTCAGCCGCAAGCGCAATTATCCCGTGCATAAAATCAAGAAATCATGGCCAGAATTTTTCTCGCTCCTTAAGGATACCTTTTTCGCGCTTTTAACGCCTATCATCATAATTCTCGGCGTCGTTTTCGGCGTGGTGACTCTGGTCGAAGTCGCCGCCCTCGTTATCCTGTATATCTTGGTGATATCGATATTCGTGTACAAGAGCATCACCTTGAAAGACATTTTCGCGGCATTCAAGCACACAGCCATATTTTCCGCGTCAATAATGATAATTTTCGCCGTTGTCGGCGTGTACCAGTACATCGTTGTCCAGGATCAATTGGGCGAAAAGCTGCAGATGTTCCTGGCGTCCATGCATTTTTCAAAAACCGCGTTTTTGATAGCAGTCAACGTCTTCTACATTTTCATGGGGTGCATCATCGATGCCGTGCCCGTGATGCTCATATTCTTCCCGGTTTTGCTCCCGGTCGCGATGAGCCTCGGCATAGATCCCACGCATTTCGGCGTCATTACGGTGTTCAATCTCATGATAGGCCTGCTCACGCCGCCGGTAGGCGCTCTCCTGTTCATCGAAACAAAGATCGCCAACATACCTTTCGGTCAGCTTGTGCGTGCCTCGATGCCCTATACGATCGTCCTTTTCATTGTGCTCTTCATATGCACGTTCGTCCCCGAAATCGTGATGTTCATTCCAAACTTGGTGCTCTGAGGAGAATCCGATGCTGAAACGAATCGTTGAAAAAATGTACGCGGCGCTCGGCGCGATCGCCGGGTTCCTCTTTCTCGCCTTGTTCGCCTTGAATATCCTGCGCATCGCCCTGCGCTATTTCGCGGGAATATCATGGATATGGCTCCCCGATTTTTCCCGCCTGCTCTTCATTTGGCTGGTCTTCATCGGGGCAAGCATCCTGGTTGGCCAGCATGAGCATCTGATCATGGATTTCCTGGTGTCGAAGATGAAGCCCGCGCCCCGGCGGATCCTCAACCTTTTTATTCAAATCTGCCAGATCGCTTTCTTTGTCGTGATGATTGTCGGTGGCATCCCTGTCACGAAAGTGCGGATGCGAGTGCCGTTCGATACATGGGATTTCCCTACGGGCTGGGCGTATCTCGCGATTCCCGTTAGCGCGGTTATCATGATCATTTTCTCCATAAATAGTATACAACAACTGCTTTCAAAGAAGGGAGACGCTCAATGAACAAGGAACTCGAGCAATATCAAACAGCTATTTCTGGGATTGTGTCGGGCATACTGTCCGGCGAAGGCATGATAAAAAAGGCCGCCGCCGTGGCCGCCGAATCCATCGCCCAAGGCAATTTGATTCATGTGATAGGCCCGGGAGGGCATTCCAACATGGCGGCCGAAGAAGTGCTGTGGAGATCGGGCGGCCTTGTGCCGATCAACGCCATCCTGGACGCGGGCACCAACCTCATCCATGGGGCGAAGCGCTCTAATTACATCGAGCGGCTCCCCGGCTACGCGGCCAAGGTTTTCGACGCGTATCGTCTGGGCAAAAAGCCGGGGGAAGTGATCGTCATCGCGAATGCCTATGGAATCAACGCGATGTGCATCGACTCCGCCCTTGAAGCCAGAAAGCGGGGCATGGTCAGCATAGGCATAACAAGCAGGGCATTCGCCGACAAGCTCGCGCCCGACCATCCTTCCCGTCATCCCTCCTGCAAGAATCTCTATCAGGAGGTTGATTACTTCATCGACAATCATATCCCCTACGGCGACGCCGTCGTCGATGTGGAGGGCGTCGACCAGAAAGTCGGGCCTACCGCCACGATATGCAATGTCGTCGCCATCAATTCGCTGATGATCGAGGTGGTGAAGGCGCTGAAGGCCATGGGCATCGATCCGCCGATATGGACAAGCGCGAACCTTCCCGGCGGCGACCAGAAGAACAAGCAGTATGAAGACGCCTACATCCCGCGCGTCAGGCATCTGGGCTGAGCGCGAACATGGAGGAACATGCGCTGAATCTCAAATCCGGCTTGACGGAAATCCATGTGGAACGGGACGCGGAGGCGATGGGACGGGCGACGGCCTCCTTCATCGCGGGAGCGATGAAGGAGGCCGTCGCCCGAGGCGAACGCCCTGTCCTGTGGCTCATGGCCGCGCCCAGCGGATTCGCGTTTTACGGGGCATTCGTCGAACTCGCGCGAAAGGACGCCGCGCTGGCGGCGATGTGCCGCCAGGCGGCTTGGTTCCAGTTCGACGACTATCCGGTGCCGCGCGGCGATCCGCGTTTCCCGATCACGTTCAGGCATCTTTTGGAAACGCGATTTTTCGGCCCATTGCGCGAAGCTTGCGGAGCTTTGAAGGACATACATCTCCTCGAGATCGGCGGCGCTGACGATGAGCGAGTCTGCCGTGATTACGCGCGTTTCCTCATCGAGACGGCAGAAAATCCAGGGAATTGCCTGATACAGCTCAAGGGAATCGGAATGGACGGGCACTGGGGCTTTCATGGGCATGAAACACCGCTTGACGCTCCGCCGGCGGTTATCAAAGTCGCCATGAATGAGGCCAATATCCATCAACAAAAGCTCGATTGGCCCGAGTATTTCCGAAACAACGAAGACCTTCCCCGCTATGCCTGCACTTGCGATGTCCAGCTTTTCCTTAAAGCCCGGATCATCGTGGACAATGTTCCCCAGGCTTCCAAGATGTATTCGGTTTTAGCCACCTATGGGAATGAGGATGTATGCGGCGCTATTCCCTCTTCCGCGCTCAAGACGCATCCCAATTCACATGCCTTTCTCACGAAGGAATCGGCCGGCGCGCTTCTCGAGTATCGGGAAGCCCTGGCCCGCGATCCAGCCGCTAAAATTTCCCCCTCGCTTTTGTCTCGGCTTGAGTCCGTCTGGGCATCGGAAGACAAGGTTTCGCAAGCCGACAACAGAGCCGCCATGCGGGCAGTTCTGTCGGAATTGAGGATGCTTTAGGGCATGAGCGAGTTACCTCTGAAGCGAGAGTCGCCGGGGTGGCTTGGGCGTTTCCTGGCCGCGTCTGCGCCCCTATACTTTCACGTGGCTGAAGAGATAGTCGAGATAGCGGGACTTCATCTGGCGGCTCGCCATGATCTGCTTGGCCGGTGGGAGCTTGAGGATGACGCCGAGGATGGCTGCCATCGCCCTATGGCTCGCGAGAGCCTGGTTGTCGAAGATGAGGTTCTGGAGCTTGCCGCGTTCGATCGCCATCACGACCGTCCTATGGGCGGAGTTGACGGGCGTTATCACGCGCTTTTCGCGAGCGACGAGTGAAATCGACTTTGTCGGACAAACCTTGGCGCAAACGCCGCAGCCGAGGCAGACGCTCGTGTCGACCCTCGCCTTCCTGCGCTTGGAATTGCGCGGATCGCCGGCGCTCACCATGCCCATCGCCTCGACGGGGCAGGCTTCCGCGCATTTCCCGCAGCCCATGCAGGTGACCGCGTCGACAGAGGGCAAAAAATTAGTCGTGCTGATCGGGTTGAGGACGGCGAAGCGTTTCGCGGCGAGCATGGCTTCGCAGCAGCAGCCGCAGCAGTTGCAGATGAAGGAGACCGATTCGCGGACGTTCTCGCCGAATTGGACAAGATTGTGGCCGATCGCGGTGTCGAGGAGGTCGAGGCCTTCGGCGACATCGACGCCGTGGGCCACCCCATGCTTTATGAGGGAGTCGGCGACGCCCCCGAAACTCATGCAGATTTCCATAGGGGCGTCGCAGGCCTTGCCCAGGTGATGCATCTTGTGGCGGCAATAGCAGGTGCCGATGCCCCGGTGGCTGGCGGTCTTGATCACCTCGCTTGCCCGCTCGTAGTCGAGGACATGGAGGCAGTTCTCCTCGGAGAGCGCGGGCTCATTCACGAAGACGCGGCCGAGCTGGGTTTCCCCGCCGGCGAAAAGATTTTTTATGAAATCTTCCTCGACATTGAGATAGCGATAGTAGAGCTCGGCGAGGAGCTTCTGGTCGTAAGTCTGCCCCACCCTCATCATGGAAAACTCGAAAAAGCCGGCCATGGGCGGCGGCATGCAGAAAATCTGACTCCCCTTTTCGTCCTCCATGTCGAGCATCATGCCTCGCGACGCGAGGCCTTCAAGGGCGACCCTGGCCTCGATCTCGCTCGTTTTCCAGTTGAGGGCCGCCGTGGCCGCGGTGAAGGGGCGGGTGGGCAAAAGGGCCATGCGGCTGGCTTCCTTTTCGGAAAAGAGGACGGAAAGGATTTTGTAGAGGAGTCCACCCTCGGGGGCGCCCTGCGGCATGAGATTGATGCGCCCCGCGAGCTGGCTATAGCCGTTTTTCAGCGTGTGGTGGGCCATGCCTTGAAGCTACCATCCCGGAAACGGCCGCGCAAGCGCGCTATCGGCAGAGGGGCCGCGTGCGTGCCGCCATGTCAGGCCGCGGCCCAGGTCCTTAGAAAGGCGATGATAGCCGGCCATTGGTCCAGTATGGCATGGCCCGTGTCGCGCAGCACGTGGATTTCGGAGGCGGGGCAGAGAGCGGAGAGCCTGGCGGCCGTCCTTCTCGTGTCGACAAGAGCGTCGCGATCCCCGCCGAAGTATTGCAGCGCCATGGTTATGCGCTTCAGGGCTTCGTCTCCGAAAATGGGGATGGTTTCGGTCAGCGGGTTAAAGTTGGCTGATGCCAGCGCCTGGAACTCGAGAATTCGCGGATCGACAGGGGCCTTATGGTAGACAAGCTTGTTGAGGAGCTTCTGGCCAGGGGCTCCGAGCAGCATGCAGGCGATAGCCTTGAAGATGAAGCTCGTCTTCTGGCGCGCGACGCCCGCCGTGGTTATCAGTGATAAGGCAGTTGCTCGCTCGGGATAGGCAGAAGCGAAGGCGAGGGAGTAGAAACTGCCAAGGCTCATGCCGAGAAAGGCCGCGCGCCGGAGACCGAGGCCGTCCAGTACCTGTCGCAGCCATTCGGCGGGCGCGCTCGAACCCAGGGACATGCGCGCCGGCTCGCTCAAGCCCGGCTCCCCAGGGATGTCGACGCAGAAAATCGAGAAACTTGCGGCGAATTCCGGGAGTATGCCAAGCCAACTCGCCGAATTGGACACCGAGCCATGGATGAGGATAAGGGGAGGATTCGCCGCGTCGCCGCAGTGGATCACGTGGGTAGCGCCCATGGACGTCGGCAGAATTACGCGGCTTAGGGGAAGGGCGTCGAAACCTTCAAGGACGGCTCGATAATACGCTTCGACACGGGCGCGGCCTTCATTGGATTTATAGACACTTCGGTTCCTGGTTCTCGTATCCATACCCTCACTCCTTCATTGAGCACAGCATGTCGAAGGTCCCAAGGATGGCGTTGATGAATTTGACGCTACCGTAGATCACATATTTAGCCTTCCGGACTTCAGGATAATAGAAGAAATCGAAACGGGATTTTCCCCACGACTCGTCTTTGCCGTTGAGCATTGCCATGAGGGAATTGGATATCCTGCTCGCCTCCTCGGAATTTGCCTCGTCGATGTCCACGACCGCCGACACCGCGATGCGGTTGGCTAGGCTCCCGTAGTCGGGTTCGAGCCGCGGCTTCACGTCTCCCGCCAATTCGCCATGGGCGTATTCTTTGAGTTCGTCCCCGCTCACCATCCACGAGCGGCCGATTTTGCGAGCCTTGATCTTGCCTTCGTGAATGAAGCGTACAATGGTTTTGGGGTGAAGTTTGAGGATGCCGCTGAGATCGGCGATCGAATACAGTTTTTGTTCCATAAAAATCCCCTATATTCTTTATTAAAGAATATAGGGGAATATAAAAGAGTTTTACTCTATTGTCAAGGGAGTATTAGGTAATAATAGGAAAAGCATGGAATCGATCTCTCCATGCTATCGCGATACGGCTTCGGCTATTGGGCGATCACGTCGGGGAGCAAACGGGTAAATTCCTTCTTTACGACTTCGTAGCACTCGCAGACCCTGGCTTCCAGGCCTGGTCGGTCCAGCACGGTCAGGCAACCCCGGCTGTAGGAGATGAGCCCTGCCTCCTGCAATTTCCCGGCCGCTTCGGTGACGCCTTCCCGTCGCACTCCCAGCATGTCGGCTATCAATTCCTGGGTCATGTTGAGCACATTGCCCGAGAGGCGATCCATGCTGAGGAGAAGCCAGCGGCAGAGCTGTTGGTCGATGCTGTGATGTCGGTTGCAGACGGCGGTTTGCGCCATTTGGGCGAGCAAGGCCATGATGTATCGCATGAGAAGATGCTGCATCGCCGGGTTCTTGCTGAATTCCTGATTGAGAAGGTCGCCCTTCATGCGATACGCGAATCCCTCGCTTTGGACCAAGGCTCGACTGGGCATGGATTCCCCGCCCATGAAAAGGGCGACACCGACGACGCCTTCGCGGCCAACCACCGCGATCTCGGCCGAAGAGCCATTCCCGAGGACATGCAGCAGCGAAACGATCGCCGTTGTCGGGAAATAGACATACTTGGACAGATCGCCCGAATCGCTCAAGGTTTGCCCAAGAGGGAGATGGATTCGCTCGAGGTTGGGGAGGAGTCGCTCATATTCATTGTCGGGGAGGGCCGCGAGCAGGTGATTCTGCCGCGGATTAGGGGGGTAGGGCGGGCTATTCAAGATAGCCATTGCGCCTCCTTTCCATCATTCTGATGGTTCCAAAACAATTTTATGGATTTCGAACGCATTGTCAACCAGGCAAACATTTATATGCGAAAAAGACCATACAGGAAGCGATGTATGACTATGTGTGCTGCCGCACAGACCGCGCTTCTTGTATGGCGTACATTGGATGTACAGGAAGGCGAAGTGGGGCCTGAGCGCCCCGGATACTATCGATCTTCCCGCAAGGATTGCTTTATGATCGCGAGTCAGAAAAGAATAGAAAAATCGTTCGAGAATCACCCTGAAGGCCAAAGCTATTCGAGAGAGGCGAACACCTTGCTTCCATCTTTGATAAGCAGGAAGGCATTTTTCCACGATGGCGATCGCAGCCCAAAGGGAGCATTCGACACTCCCCGGGTGATCGAGCTTGGCAATGTAACCGAGCGGCATTACTACAACGGCAAAGGATTCTAAAGGCTGACATTCGGCCCGCGTTTCGCCTTTGCGTCCCTCATAACACCCTACCTCGCCCTACACCTCAAAAGGCTTATCGACTGGTGCGGACTTTGACTGGAGGCAAGCACCACTCCGCGCCATCTGATGTTTCGAAAGTACCTGCCAATGAAGCCAAGGGAATGGCCATCAACAGCTACATCACCGCAAGGCATTTCAATGAGGAGAAACTACTCATGAAAAAATCAATCTTTATCGGATTTCTCGCGGCTCTAATGGTTATTGCCATAGCAAGCTGCTCACAACCCATCGCGCCCGGGGACACGGCTGCCCCCACCGTTAGCTCGGTGATCCCGGAGAACGCTTCCGCCGCCGTGCCCATCAATGGCTACGTCACCGCCACCTTCAGCGAGGCGATGAAGCCCGCGACAATCGACGCGACGAGCTTTACGGTGGTCGGAGCGACCGCGGCCGCTGGCACGGTCGTCTTGAATGCCGCAGGCACGACGGCGATCTTCACCCCAACGGCGAATCTTGCGAGCAATACCCTCTATACCGCCACGATCACCACTGGAGCCGAAGACCTGGCAGGGAACGCCCTCGCCGCTGCCTATGTGTGGACCTTCACCACCAGCGCTCTGGAAACGGTGAGCCCGGCGCCCGTTAATCTCGGGACGGCGGGAGATTTTGTCCTTTTGGCGAAATCAGGGATCTCGGCGACTGGAACAACCGCCATCGTAGGCGATCTCGGTGTCAGCCCTGCCGCCACAAGCTATTTTACCGGTTTCTCGCTGGCGCTTGACGCCTCTAATGAGTTCGCGACCTCCAGCCTCGTGACCGGGAACCTCTATGCGGCCGATATGGCCCCTCCCACTCCAACCAAAATGACCACCGCGATCAGCGATATGGAAACCGCCTTCACCGATGCGGCCGGCCGTACGCTGCCGGCTTTTACCGAACTTGGGGCTGGCGACGTGAGCGGACTTACCCTCGTCCCCGGCCTCTATAAATGGGGCACCGGACTTCTGGTCACGACTGGCGTCACTCTTTCAGGCAGCGCGACCGATGTCTGGATTTTCCAGATAGCGCAGGACCTTACCGTGAGCAACGGAGCGATGATCACCTTGAGCGGCGGCGCCTTGGCCAAGAACGTCTTCTGGCAGGTTTCTGGCCAGACCGTGCTTGGGACGACGGCCGATTTCAAAGGGATCGTATTGTGCCAGACCGCGATCGTGATGAGCACTGGCGCGGTATTCAACGGCAGGGCGCTCGCGCAAACGGCGATTACCCTGGACGCCAACGCGGTTACGCAGTCTTCACTCTAATCGGGTTCCCGCCGATTGCCGTCTCAAGGGCGGCAATCGGCGGAAACATCACCGCAAGGCATTGTATGAGGAGAGAAGTTCTATGAAGAAGTTTATTACAGGTTTGTTTTTGGCGGGTCTTCTGGTCGCTGCGATAAGCGGGTGCACGTCACCGGTGGTTGTCGATGTCACGGCGCCAACAGTGAGTTCCGTTCTTCCGGCCGATGCGGCGACGGGCGCTCTTGTCGATGGCGTGATCAGCGCCACCTTCAGCGAGGCGATGGATTCCGCGACCATCACCGATGTGACCTTCACCCTGGCGGGCGCGGCGCCGATCGTTGGCGTGGTGGCGCTGAATGACGCCGGCACCGTGGCGACCTTCACTCCCGCGGCCAATCTCGCGTTCAATACTTCCTATACCGCCACGGTCACGATTGGAGCCAAGGATATCGCCGGCAATGCTCTCGCCAGCGCTTATACCTGGAGCTTCACGACAGCGGTCGGTCCGGCCATGGGACCATCGGCGGTTTCCCTCGGGACGGCAGCGAACTATGTGATCCTGGCCCAGACGGGCATCACCAACGCCTCTCCTTCCGTTATTACCGGCAGCATTGGCGTCAGCCCGATCGCGGCTTCAGCCATGACGGGATTCGCCCTGGTGGGCGATGGCTCAGCCGGATTCACGACATCGGCTTATGTGTCCGGCAATGTCTATGCTTCGGATTACGCCGAGCCTACTCCCACTAACCTGACCGCCGCCGTTGGCGCGATGGGCGCTGCCTATTTGGACGCCGCGGGACGCACATCGCCCGATTTCACCGAACTTTCAACCGGGGCGCTGGGCGGGCTTGAGCTTGTTCCCGGCCTCTATAACTGGACCACCGCGGTTTCGATCGCGACGAGCGTCACTCTCTCCGGCGGACCGAACGATGTCTGGATCTTCCAGATCGCGGGTGCCCTGACCATGGCAGCCGACACAAGCGTAATCCTGACCGGCGGCGCCTTGCCCAAGAATATCTACTGGCAGGTTGCCGGCGCGACGACCATAGCGGCGAACGCGCAATTCAAAGGCATTATCCTGTCGGCGACCACCATTGGTCTCGGCGCTGGCGCTGATGTTGACGGAAGGCTGCTCGCGCAGACGAACGTCACCCTTGGCGGCGACAACACCATAACTGAGCCTGCCCTCTAATGAAGCGGGGCGGGCGATCGCCCGCCCCGAAGGAGAACGAATCATGGTCCGTATCATAGTAAGCGTCATCCTTCTGGTTCTTCTCGCCGTGTTTGTATCGCTGAATATCGGCTATACGACATCGGTAAACCTGTTTGGGGCGCGCGTATTCGACAGCGTTTCCATAGTGGCGATCAGCGCGCTGAGTTTCGCCTTCGGAATCGTGTATTCGTTCTTCATGTATCTCGGCAGTTTCCTGCGACGAAAGGCCAAGCGAGAGCTCGCGAACAAGGGCCGAGACATGAAAGCGCGGGAAAAGCAGCTAGATAACCGCGATGCGGATAAAGAACGCATCGCCGACCTCGTATCGACCGCCGAGTCGCAAAAACCGACAGCCACGCCCTAAGCGGGAATATGACCGCAAGGCATTTCAATAAGGAGAAACACGTATGAAAAAATTACTCTTCGCCGGCATCATGACAGTGCTGCTAATCGGCTTTTTAGCCGGTTGCGCGCAGCCTGTCACTCAGGATATCACGGCCCCCACCGTCGTTTCAGCGGTACCCGCAAGCGCCGCTGTCAGTGTGGCGCTCGCGAGCAATCTCACGGTGACATTCAGCGAGGCAATGAACACGGCGGCAATCTCGGCCACTACCTTTACTTTGGCGGGCCCGGGTACGACAGCGGTCGCCGGGGCGGTGACCCTGAGCGATGATGGCCTTACCGCCACCTTTAATCCCACGAGCAATCTTCCTGGCAGCACCCTGTTCACCGCGACGATCACTACGGGAGCCCAGGATCTGGCTGGCAACGCTCTGGCGAGCAACCATGTCTGGACCTTCACGTCAGCAGCGGCTCCCGATACGACAGCGCCCACGATCAGCTCAACGCTCCCCGCGACAAGCGCGACAGGCGTCGCCGTGAATGGCAATGTGACCGCCACCTTCAGCGAGGCGATGGCTTCCGGAACGATTACCGGGACAACGTTCACCCTGGAAGGACCAGGGACTACAGCGGTTGCGGGAGCGGTTACCTATGCCGGTACCACCGCGACCTTCAATCCCAATTCTAATCTTCTTGGCAGCACCGTCTACACAGCGACGATAACCACGGGAGTACAGGATTTGGCGGGCAACGCTCTGGCCAGCAACAAGGTCTGGACCTTCACCACGGCCGCGGACCTGCCGCTTGGCCCTTCCGCGGTCCTCCTTGGCTCAGCGGAAAATTACGTAATTCTCGCGAAGACAGCGATCTCGGCTACGGTCGGCACCGCGATTGTCGGTGACCTTGGCATCAGCCCGGCCGCGCAATCTTTCGTCACCGGCTTCGGCCTTGTCGAGGACGCCACGAATGAGTTCGCCACGTCGAGCCTCGTAACCGGAAAGGTCTATTCTTCGAATGATTCGCCGCCGACCCCGACCATCCTGACCACGGCCGTGAGCGACATGGAAACCGCCTATACCGACGCGGCGGGACGCGTAACCCCCGATTTCACCAATCTCATGGCAGGCGACATCAGCGGCCAGACCCTTGTTCCGGGCCTCTATACCTGGGGCACATCGCTTCAGGCGACATCGGACTTCACTATTTCGGGTGGGGCGAATGACGTTTGGATCTTCCAGGTCGCGGGGGATCTCACTATCGGCAACGGCGTGATGGTCACCTTGGGTGGCGGCGCGCAAGCCAAGAATATCTTCTGGCAGGTCTCCGGACAGACCTCTCTTGGAACGACTTCGAACTTCAAGGGAATCGTGCTGTGCATGACGCAGATTGTCGTGCAGACAGGAGCGACGGTGAATGGCAGGCTGCTGGCTCAGACCCAGGTAACCCTGGACGCGAACGCCGTCACGAAACCCGCGCTGTAGGGAATTATGCGGCGAGCCATCGGCCGGGCAACCGGCCGGGGGCACACCGCATTTCAACGTTGAATACGTTTAAAAGGAAAGGAAAATCATGAAACGAATTTTGATAGCATCGCTGCTCTGTATCCTTCTGCCGCTCGGCGCCTTCGCCGCGGCTGGTCTCTATGGCGGAATGGATATCTATTACGCGAGCGTCATCAGGCCAGCCGATATTGTGGCTTTGGATACCGCTGGTCTCAATTTGGCCGACTTCGCCTTTGGCGGAGAGGCGCGGTTCATTATCGATCCGTTCTGGGGAAGCGCCCTCGCGCTCTACAGCCCGGGCGACGTAAACCTGCCTCACCACATCGATATCTTCCTGGACGCCGGACTCGGTCTCACCCTGGGCATTGTGCACGCGGGCGTCGGGATTGGGCCGAATTTCGGCTTGGAGTTCGGCAATGGCGCGACGCAGCTTATAAGGACAGGCGCGAATCTTCGCGTGACGGGCGATATCGTGCTCGGGCCGGTTCTCCTCGGCTTGAATTGGATAAGCGAAATTGAATTCACTCGCGATTCTATCGCGGACGCGTTCATGAATCCCTATGGCAAGCTGGGCGTTTCCCTGCTTTTCGGCATCTAGGCCGGGCGGCCGTGAATCCCTCGAATCATCTCTATGATCGGCACATTCTGCGCCGAATGTTTTAGATCGTCAAAAAAGGAGTCGTAGCATGAAAGGAAAACTGGACATGGCGAAAGGGCGAATCAAGGAAGCCGCGGGCGTGCTTATCAACAACGAAGCCTTGCGCAATGAAGGCAAGGCTGATCAGGTAGCGGGCAAGGCTGAGGACGTGGTTGAAGACACCGTGCGCAAGATCAAGGAAAACGCGCAGAAAACCATCGACAAGGTAAAGGACCTCGCAAAGTAAAAGGCCGCGTCCATGCGCTTTCAAGCGCGTGGACGCACAATAGGAGAATCGCATGAAAAAATTCGTTATCGTTTTCGCGCTCGCCTGTTTGATTGGCGGCGCCGCATACGCCCAGATACCCGTCAATATGGATAAGGGAGACTTGGCGGTCGCCGCCGGAGTCAACTTCGGCTGGGATTATGGCATCGGGGGCAGCGTTGAATATATGTTCGCCCGCGTTGACATCGCCGATGCCGTGCCCCTCACGTTCGGCGTCGCGGTCCGAGGCGGGGTAGACTTCATCTACGCCACCAACTATACCGTCGTCGGTCTCGCCACCCTCCATTGGAGCCTCGGCTTCATCTCGGAGCTTCCCACCTGGATAAAGAAATTCGACTTCTACTATGGATTGGGCCTGGGTGTGGGCGCTGGCTCCACCTTTGGCATCGGCATCGGCAATAGCGCCGGCATCGCCTACTATTTGAATCACAATCTAGCGCTTTACACGTCAGTCATCTATGTTCGCTTTTTCGAGCCGGGCGGCGGCGGAAGCGGGTTTGGAAGTTTTGGCCTGATCTTTAAGCTCTAGGCTATCGAGAAAACAATGATCAAGAAACTTGACCTTTCGAAACACGAGCGGGAGACGAAACGCTCGACGATCTACATCAATGAAAAGCTCGGCGCCCTGCTTTCGAAATATATGCACCGCAAAAATGACGACAGCGGGAAGAACGAAGGGCAAAGTGTCACCATCGGGCGCATCATGGATCGCTACGATGTGTTTATGAGAATCGAGCGGCGAACCTTGAGCGACCTTTTCTCTCTCGACGAGCTCAGTTTGCTCAACGAAGCCGCCCTGTACAAAACCTACGATTTCGCCGAAGGCATTTTCGGCGCGACGATCGACGACGCCATCGATGAGGCGGACAGCGCGTACCTGCGGCACAGCGTGAATCGCGGGGATCATATAAAAAAACTGAAGGGACTGACTCCTGGCCAGCAACTGGCTTTGGTGGACTGGCTTGAGGAAATGCGGGCTGAAGCCAGCTGAGGAAGTTCCGATTCAAGGAGTATCCTAAAGTAGCAGCGAACGCAGCCAAGGGGATGGCCATTCGCTGTCACATCACCGCAAAGCTTCTTTAAAAGGAAAGATCAGATGAAATACTTTATCAAAGCCTGCCTTATCGCAGCGCTTGCCGTCGGCTTCATGGCCGGCTGCGCCTCGCCGGTAAACGACTTAACCACGCCGGCCGTGAATTCCGTGTCTCCGGCCGACGCCGCCACAGGCGCGCCCCTTAACACGC
>Ga0172379_10006139_pt1 | contig 16301 bp, 33 predicted proteins | sample GrowelOW334metaG_FD_119756 | JGI IMG/M metagenome (GOLD analysis project Ga0172379, IMG submission 119756) | Groundwater microbial communities from an aquifer near a municipal landfill in Southern Ontario, Canada - Groundwater well OW334 metaG | ecosystem: Environmental > Aquatic > Deep... | reverse complement strand
CTTCGCCAAGATCTCGTCTGCGGTGACCAGATCGATGGCTGCGAGTCGAATGTCGTCCGGGAGCGTCTTGCCCGCGTGGAACGCGGCGCGCACATGGCTCACGAGCGCCTTCTCTGCGCGGGCAAGTCTCGCCTCGCTGTCCTTGATCCACATCGACTTCGCTTTGCTCATGAATCCGCCTCGTCGGTGTTGTCGGTCTTGCTTCGCCGCGACTCGGTCGCCCACCGCAACCCCTTCACTTCCACTCCAGAAGCGAAGGTCGGCGGGAATGACGCCATCGCGATCGGCGTAGCGCTGCCGCAGCGCGAGGATGTCGCCGCTGCCTGCTACTTCGAGCACGGTGCCGGGCCCGGCCCCGCAGCGCGGATCGTCGAGCTTCACGACGGCGAGGCTCTTGGTCGTCGGGTTGGACGGTAGACGGTATGACGGTTTCATCGGATCTGGTTTCCCCTCAGCGCCTCGATGGCCGCGCGCCGTCGCATGACGTCACGCAGCTTGAACAGCTTGTTGACCGCACTCGCGTATCGCGCACGCTCGACGACGCCGAACCTCGAAGACTTCCTGGAGTTTACGATCGACCGGAAATCCGCCGCCGCTTCGCAGACTTCTTCTAGCGGTGACAACATCTCCAAGCATCGCATCCTGTTCTGATCCAGCTCGGTCTCGCGGACCCGTTGATATCGCGTGATCGCTCGATCGATGGCAGACGACGTGGCGACGTCTGTGAGCGCTCCGGCCTTGTCGGTTTCTTGACGCAGCTCCCGGATCGCCACTGAGATCTGTGCGTAGAACGGTGCTTCCATGTCAGCTCATGAGCGTGAATGACGTGCCAGTGCCGCTGACCGCGGCGAGGCGAGTTACGCGTCGACCTCCAGCCATTTGACGATCGCGGTCGCCAGGTTCCGCACGCTGGAGAGCGCCTCCGCCTTCGCTGCGACGGCTGACGTCGACTTCAGCTGGCAGTCTGCGGACAGCGGCCCGCGGGTCTGCATGAACCACAGGTCACCGAGTCCGTGCTTGCGGGTGACGATGATGCGCACCGCACCGAAGGTCGCCTCCCACGTGCGCGGCTCGATCACGCCGCGCTCGCTACGGTCGTACGACGTCGCATCGATCCACTTGGTCGCCATCAGATCCCCCTTCGCCCGCACCGGTGCGGTTTCATCGGATTTCGCTCCTGTAGACGGCCTCTTCGGTTGCCGTCAGATCGTCGTGCACGAGTATCGCGTCGACCGTGTCGACGCCATCGCTGCACCAGCTCTCGCGGACGCTGGGGCGCTCGTACGCGCGCTCGGGAGACGGCTTCGCAGCAGGGCGAGCAGGGAACGGTCGGCTCATGAGACCGCCTGCCCGTTCATCATTCTGAGCTTCGGCTTGGCGCCGCTCGCGTCGAGCATGAACGGCTTGACGATGAAGCCCCCATCATCGCGCTGATCGATGCCGTAGAGCAGATCTCGCTTCTTCTCGTCGCGACCGCAGATGAACCGCGACGACACGACAGAGAGGCCTACCGCGTGGATCTGGTTCTCCCAGTCCGGCGCGTACGGCACGGTCCACGTGTCCGTCTCGAAGCTCGCGACGGTCCACCCGTACCGTAGCTGCTCGACCGGAACGTCGTACGCGAAGCGCACGTCAGCAGCGAGCGCCTCGCGCAGGCTCCAGTGCTGCATGAGCTGCTTGTTCAGCGCGCGGCGCAGCGCCTTGTCGAGGGGCGCTCGGGCCTTGCTTAGCGCAGTCCGGTGCGTTTTGGCGAGCGCCAGGAACGCGGAGTTGCCTCCGTAGGCCGCGTAGAGATCCGCGAACGGGCCGGCATCGACGCGCGAACCCATGAGCGGGTCGGCATAGCCGTCGAACCAGATCTGCGGGATCGCCATGACGAGGGTCGCGAAGGCGAGGCACCCGCGTTCGGCCTTGATCGGCTTCGCCCGTCCTAGCTGCGTGAGCGCGACGACGCGACGGGCCTGGTCAGCAACGCTCTGATCGCAACCGACGAGCGTCACGTCGCCCTTGGCGATGAGGATCTTATGGCGGGCCGTGGCCGCCCCGCAGAGGATCGTGGTGGAGAGCTTGGTCATTCGTTCTTCTCGGTGGCGGATCGGAGGGGGCTCGTGGCGCAGCGACAGGGATCGTTCGCACCTGGGCGCACTGGCGTCAGACAGGCCATGCAGCGGAACGGCAGCCGGACGTGTTCGCGGCGAATCGACACCGGTCCAGCTCGACCGGGCCAGCCTTCGACGCAGACCCAGCCGATGTCGCCGCAGTCGAGGTGCACGCGTTCGGGTGACGGCGGGGGCAGCGCGTCCACGCGCGTGTGTCGCCACTTCACCCCGTCGAGCACCTCGACTTCGTCCTTGTGCCTGAGCACAAGCCCAGGCGGCAGCATCACGTGCCTCTGTTGCGGTAGCCCGCGATGGCCTGCTCGATGGCCTGGACGCCGAGCAGATCGATCAGCGCCGCGACGGCGACGAGGATCCCGAGCGCGCCAGCCTTGTGCTCGGGCTCGTCGGCCGCCGCCACGATGATCCTGCCGATAGCGCGAACGCGGTCGCGGTATTCGAGAGCGCGCAGCTCGTCGAACTGAGTCCAGAGCTGCTTGCGGAACGCTTCGTCGGGCGGGAACATGATGGCCTCGATGGTTTCTTTGTTGGAGAGGGTTGCCGAATGAACCGCGGACCGTTCGTGCCACTTGCCGAATCGCAACTGCGAGCGCTACCGACGGCTCGTCTGCTCGCGTACCAGGCGCGCGTACGTTGTATTCATGAGTCGTCGTGGGGCGACGTCGATCGCGAGGAGCTTCGAGAGAGCAGGCGATTAGCTGGGATGATTCAGTACAAGGACGATCCATCGTACGCGGTGCATCGAGATCTCGTGCGCTCTCCGAGCGCACACACGTAAGTCGTTAGAGCTTCCCGTCTCGTGCGTTCTGCTCGATATAAACCTGCATGACGCGCTTGAACAGGAACACAAGTCGCTTTTTCGTGAGGTTCTTCAGCCAGTGGTGTCCGTAGATGGCGCCGATTCGGCGCAGCTCGGCGATCGTCATCGACTCGGCTTCGTCGATGAGGCGATTCGCCTCGGACGTGGTCGGTCTCTTGTTCTCAGCCATGGTGGGCCGGCTCGCAGCCCGGCGGGTAGCGCACGAGCTTGCGGAACGTCATCGAGAGGCGACCCCCGCAGGGCTGGCTGTGCTTGGGGATGCGGTGCACGTGGTCCGCCTGGAAGCCGCCAGGCATGATGAAGAGCGCGCCCGGAGTCAGCGCGTAGCGCTGGTCGGCCGGGACCATTCTCTTGTCCTGGCGGCGCTTCCACCAGATCTCGCGCGTAGCACCGAAGGCCACCACGGCGATGGGGTGATCGAGATCCTGCTCGGGCGAGTCGTCCGCATGCCAGCCGAGGTGCTGGTGCTGGTCGCGGTAGTAGTTGAGCACGCAGACGTTGTAGCTCTCGCCGAAGTCAGCGTTGATCTTCTGCATCAGCGTGCGCACTCGCGGCGCCATCGGGATGGCCGTGTACGTGTGCAGCGTCTCGCGCTTCGAGTTGTCGTTGCCGTACGAGTAGATCGTCGGCGCGCCCTCGTCCGCCATGAAGCACTCGCCCCGCGGCGAGCCGCGGTCCTCCCACGGCACGTCGGTCATCACGTCGAACAGATCTTCGCTCGTGTAGTTCGCGTAGAAAGCGGGTCTCATCAGCTCTTCTCCGTTCCGGGATGAACCTCGATGACGCGCGCCCAGTCCGGCGGAGCCCAGTCGAGGATCTCGCGAGGCCGCGGTCGCACCAGCGCGATGATGAGCCGAGCGCCGTTCATCTCCGTCTGGTCCTCGGGCCACGGCGATTCACCGTCCGTGATGACCATGACGACGTCGGGCTTGGGCTGAAGCGCGAGAGCCGCCGCGATGCCGACCCGCATGTCCGTGCCGCCCCGTCCGAGGAACTCGATCGAGCGACCCGTGGTTCGCTGTACGACGGCCCGCACCTGGGAGTCGCACTGTACCGAGGTAATAGCCGCGCCGTGCGCCTGACAGATGGCCTCGACGGTGCCGCGGACGAGAGCCAGATCGTCCTTCCCCATCGAGCCGCTCGTATCCTCCACGGTGACGACCTCGGGACACGGCCTGCGCCACGAAGGCAGTACGATGTCCGGGCACGCCGACGCACGCCGCGAGAGTCGCGCGTAGGTCGCGAAGAGGAACCCTGACACCTCGTAGAGTGTCCGTCGAACAGCCTCGCCCAGCTCGTCCTCCCAGCGGACGGGAGCCGGAGCAAGCAGATCGTCCGACCACTCGGTCCAGTGTCCCGGCACCTTGCCGCGACCTCGGGAGGCGGCGCGCACTGCGCCAGCGACACGCATGCGAATGTCGAAGATGTCGGCCGATTCCAGGCCCTCGACTCCTGACTTCTCCGGCGGCCCCAGCTCCCACTTCGCAGGGACGCCGGTCACTCCGCCGCCGCAGTCCGATTCCCACTGGCCATTGCCGGTCGACTTGGCTCGACCGCCGTCCGTGAGGACGATCGAGCGCTTGCTGTGGGCCGCCTTGATCTGCTCGGCCAGAGCGGGATCCTTCATGATCCGGTCGTAGTACTCCTCCATCGTCCTGTTGCGAGGAGCCTTGATGTCTTCGGGCAGGATGAACCAGCTCTTCGGGATCGGCTCCAAGGCTTCCGACTGTCCTCGGTACGCCTTGATCTCATCGTCGATGTCGTCGTTTAGCTCAGCGTCTGCCGAAGCGTTCGCGATCGGATGCGTGACCTCCGTGACGCCCATGTGCTCCCAGCGCTGAAGGTGCTGGCGCATCGTGTGGCTGATCTCGTGGTAGAGCACGGTCGCCATGACCTTCACGCCCCACGCGACGACCATCTTCGGATTGAAGTAGATCCGCATGTGCTTATCGATCCCGACGCTCGGGCAGTCCGGTGCCTCGATGAAGATCGCGCCGTAGATAGCGGCGGCGAGGTACGGACGCTTCTCCGGTGACGCGAGCAGCACGCGAGCTGCTGTCACCACGTCGTAAGCCTCGCGATTCTTCCAGGGGCGCATGCGGTTAGCCCGTCGCCACGCCGGCACGCGCCAAGATCGGAAGGATCGCGTCGACCTCGCGCGGCGGGTTGAGGTCAGCGCCCGGCGGGCAGTGGTGCGCGAGGATGCGGGCCGCCGGGATCACGATGTCCGGCCGCTTGATCTCACCGTTCTCGTCGCCGACCCGCGCGACGAGCTGCCACGCAGCGGCGTAGCGGTGCTTGAGCTGCCCATGCGGCTGAATCGCCGCGGTCGCAACGGCGGCGAGCGTCGCCATGAGCTGATCTTGTCGCATCTTCAGGGGATGCTTCTTGGGGTCCGCGAGCACGGCCTCGGGGTCGGGAAGGTCCTGGTTCACCGCCCACGTCTTCAGCTCGATGGCGTTGCCGTCGCCGACCCAGGCGTGCATGAGGACCGTCGCGATCTCGCTCTTGATCCCAAACCCGGCCGCCTCAGACGCGGCGAGGGCGAACGCCAGACGCTCCCACGACCGCGGACTGCCCCACGCGCGACACTGCTCGGTCAGCTTGTCGGGAAAGCTGTCTGCCAGGTCGGGACGGTTGCGGATGAACTCTCCGATCAGCGCGCGCTTACTCGGGACGTGCTCCTCCCAGAGCTTCGGCACCTTCGGCACGTTGGGCGCCGGCCACGAGCTGCTGCGCATGCCGTCGCACCACGTTCCGACGACGAACGGCCAGTCGATGTGCGCAAAACGATTGGCCATCGTCGGCAGCAGGTTGGCGGCTCCGGGAGAGTACTTCGGGGGGTTCCCGAGCCCGGCGTGCGCGACGTTCTCGCCGAGGAACGTGTCGCCCATCCAGCCCTCGTTGATGACGCGGAGCGCGCTGTTCTGGACGGGCACCGGCGCGGTGTTCATCTCGTCCCAGAGGATCACGCCGCCACCCGCAGCGAGCAGTTCGCGCGCATACCGAGGAGGCACCAGCTCGAAGTGCTGCGTGCCGTCCGCGTCGCGGAAGATCACCGGCAGGCCAGCCTGATCGCTGGGCTCTCGGAGCGAGAGGATCACGACCCAGCACCTGTTACCGAAGAACGCGGCGATGGCCTGAGCGACGCTCGTCTTACCTATGCCCGGAGATCCCCAGCCGTAGACGGGTAGGCGAGCCTGAATGAGAATCGCGAAAGCTGCGATGGCGGGATGATCCACTGATGTCTGCTCCAAAGGTGTCGTTGACGAAGAAGAGTCCGAAGGGAATATCGACAGGGGACCGGATCGCTATCCCCGGTCCGACGCCGCCCAGGGTGCAACTCCCAGGCGCTGGTTACGTGAGACCGTTACCGGTCAATGCGACGTCTCTGCTTTCTAGTGGTCACGTTCCCGTGATGGCGCTGGTCCGCGCTTCTCACGTTGGGTGACCTTCGAGCAATGCGAGGCGATCTTTGCTTCCCCTCCGAGTAGCCCCGGGTCGGGTCTGCTCCTGCCGTCGGTAGTTCTGAAGGTTTCGTCGAGGTAGGTACCTGCCTCGCGCAACCAACATCGCTACAGCTCACTGTCGAGTGTCCCTTCCGACTCTCTTTCGTGTCGTGTGAGTCGATTGTAAGAAAAATCGTATGCGGCGCCTTGCCGGCGCCCACGGCCGTAGCGCTGGGGGTCAGCCTCGGGATGCGGCGTCCGCGGCGACCATGGCTGCGATTCGCTCGGTCTCGCTCGGCACGCTCGCCCAGCCGCAGACCGTCTCACGAAGACGCGGGTAGCCGTCGACCCACACGTATCGGCCGATCGTTCCGTCGGTGTGCTCGTACCAGCCATCGGTGCTCACCGGCCCGATCGGCCTCACGGCCTGGCCCGACGCGATCGCGTCGCCCAACATCACGCTCGTCGTGTCCATCGTCGACTCCTCGTCCGCGGTGCGTCTGTCGCGTGAGTCGATTGTAAGAATCGTAGCGCGCGAGTCAAGGGAGAAGCGCGTCGAATCTTCGATGAGCTTCTCGGGCTGCGCCGCGGCGCACCTCGAACGCCGTGCGTGCAGGTCGGTCTGCGCCGGGGACGACGCAGATCGTCACACAGTCGTGGTCGACGACTGCTTTTTCGACGCGCTCGTCGCCGTTCGGATCTGCCCAGCCGACGACTGCGACGTGCGCGTCGCTCGGGAGGAGCTTCGAGAACGTCAGCGCGAGTGCGTTCAGCTCGACGTCGCGCAGGCGCGCCACGCCTTTGCTGGTACTGCGCCCGGTGGTCCGCGCGAGACTGGCGGCGAGCTTGGGGCTCACCGTGTCGCGCAGGCGCGCTCGCCCGCCTCGCCCCGCGTCACTTTCGTCGATACTCATCACAGCCCCCTGCGCGATGCTCGCGCTCATTGCTCGTCGCCGCCTTCGCCGCGGAGCCTTCGTTCTGAAAGCCGGGCAGGAAGCGGACGCCGACTGTCGGCACGACGGCCGGGCGCCACACCTCGCCGCACGCTTGACACGCGTGCGTATGATGAGGCTTCTCAGCGTATTCGCCCTCATCGAGATGGAGCGCACCGCAGCTCGGGCAGAGCAGTCGCATCGGGATCGGGGCGTTGACGAGGCCATCGAGCGCGCCGGCCGCGCGTCGCATAACGTCTTCGGCCATGGGCACGGTGCGCGCCTCGGCCGGCATGTCTGCGATGCCCCGCAGCGATGCGATGAGCTGTGAGCCCGCCGAACGCGCGGCCGTGTAGCGATCTTCGTTGGACATAGAGTCAGACCTTCTCGTTCGCGGTGGATATCGACGCCAGATCCAGCAGGACCCGGAGCGCGCCAGCGTCTTCGGACATTCGACCGAGGAGCGCCGCTGCGTTCGACGCCTCTCCGGTCGGAGAGGTCCCGCGCTCGATGTCGCGTTCGATCGTGAGCAGGTGGCGGCGCACGTGTTCCACGTGCGTTCGGATCCGCCGTCGCGCGGCGGCGATCTCGCGCGTGATCACGCTGTCATGCGCGGCGCTCACAGCGGGCGCCCCGCATCGTCCGTCGCGGCTCTCCGCCGGATCGCTGCGTTGAAGCCCTTGCCGTACTCGCTGTCGCACTCGCGATCGGCGTCGGTGGCGCTGATCTGGTCGAGAAACCTCGCCGCGAACTCGGGTGACCAGCCATCCGACTCCATCTCGCGCACCCCAGCATCGTAGCCGGCGGCCCACTCGTCGCTGGGCGGGTTCTCGCGATCATCGTGGGGTGTCTTCGGCGCCTCGCGACCATCGGCTGCGGCGACGCCGTCGAGCAGCGTGAGCGTTTGCGTGATCGAGTCGCGCAGGGCTTCCGCGTGCTTCCGGCACATGCGAACCGACACCTCGTCGCGGCTGGTGGCGCTCGACCCTTCCGCCGAGAACTTCAGCACGACGTCGGTGCCCGCGAACATGCGAGCCTCCGGCGGCGTCTGATCATAGAGCGGCACTTTGAAGCTGCGTTTCATGGTTTCCTTTTGTCAGTCTTCGTCGATCTTCTTGCACGACGCGAGCGGCACGTCCGTCGTCACGCCCATCAGCGGGCCCTGGCAGTAGGCGACGGTAGCCGTCTTCTGGTCGGCCCAGATTTCGACGATCTCCATGCGCACGGTGGGGCCGCCGCCTCCCGTGGGCCGACGCGTGATCACGTTCCACGGAACTAGAACCTCGTTGCCCAGCTTCAGCTCTTGCGCCGTCATGGTTTCTCCTCTTTGCTCAGCGAGCGATCACTTGAAGTGAGCGCGCGTCTTCGATGGCGGCCGTGACATCCGTGGTGACAGCATCGCCGCACTGCTCGATAAGCTCGATGAGCGCCAGGACGACGCCGTAGGTGACGCAGGCACGAGCGTGCGACATCGCGGCGGCGGCTGCGAATTGCGAAAGGGCCGTGAAGTCCGAGGCGGACCGATCCGTCGCGAGCCGCTCGTAGCTCTCTCGGATCCACTTCTCGTTGCCTCGGAATATCTGAAGCTCGGTCGCAAGCTTCGACGCGAAGATCTGTGCCCGCAGTCTGAGCCTGTTCCGCTCCCCCAGTATGTCGACCGAGACCGTCATCGCTCCCACCCTACGAAGCCGCGTACGAAGCGCAGAGCCTTCTCGCCGATCTGCTGCCCGTGGACTCGCTCGGCTTCGGTCAGCAGGCGCTCGCGCTCGTCGCGCAGTAAGCGCTCCTCGTTGCGGATGCCGTCCAACCTCCGCGATATGTCGTTTAGACGCGGCTTGCTCGTGTTGTGTTGGCTCATCCTTCCTCCGCCCTTCCTGTGGCAGACGCTCCTTCGATGTTGACGACGAAGGCCACGACGTCCGCGTCATTCACGCCGTAGCGGTCTGCGGCGAGACGCAGGGCCTCGCCAAGCAGCTCCTCCTCTTCCGACTCCTCGGGCGCTCCCAGGTACGCGCGAGCAAGGTCGAGCAGATAGGGGATGTACGTCGTCATCTTGTGATGAACCGTCGAGGCAGCAGGCCGATCAGCTCGGCGAAGGTAAGGCGGCCCTCGGCGATGTCGTCGAGATCTACGCGGAACGACGCGCGGAGAGCCTTCGCCATGTCCTCGTCGAAGTGGACGTGCAGCGCGAGGCGGCCGATCTCGTGAGCCTGGTCGTAGCACGTCATATGCGTCGCCCTGGCGCGCATCGAGTCTGCGTAAGTCGTCGCAGACCTGGCATCCGCCTGCGCTATCAGCGCATCACGCAGCATGGGCTGCGTGGCTCGCATCACCGCGGCGTAGCCCGCCTGTTTCAGCTCGGGCGCGGCGTGCGCTCCTGCCTTCTCGATCGGTTCGTTCATGGCCTGTTCTCTCAGTTCCCGTGCTGCCCGAGCTGCTTCAGCGCCAGGTAGCGCCTGCGTCGCCGCCAATCCTTCGTGTACTCGGCGATGAGCTTGTGCGGCGCGCCGAGGTCCATCATCTGCTTCACCCAGAGCGGCACCCACCATGCGGGTCGCGGAGTATACTCGGCCCTGGCGCCGGCCTTGTTCCTGCGGATCACCGGGATCCCCGCTTCCTGAAAGAGCGCGGCGGTCGAGGCGCTGACTTCGGCGTGCATGCGCGTGAATGCGTTGGCCCGCCTGGTCTTTGCCTGCGGCGCGCTGGACGGCGCCTTGCGCTTGATCGTGATCGGATATTCCTCATCGAGCGCTGCTCGTGCTGCTCGGAGCGCCGTGAGCATCGCCTCCCGGGCGTTGCGGCGGGCGCGCTCACCCTGTTCGGGCTGGAGCCGCTTCTGCGCACTGCGAATGGCAGACACAGCCTTGGTGAGTCGGTCGCCCATGATCGTGCGTCGGTCGTTTCGATCGTTCAGGCGTTCTTCGCCATGTCGAGGAGTTCCATGAAATGCCCGATGTCCTTGCGTGCCGTGTTGCGGGTGTTCTCGATGGCTTCTTGCGGCGTCGCGCCTCGCTTGATCCACCGCCCGCCAAGGCTGTCGGCGTCGCCCAGGAGGGCGTGGTAGCCCTCGACCTTACCGTTCCAGAAGCTCGGGTAGACCTTCCAGCGTCCGCAGGTAGAAACGGCGCTGTAGTGCCATCCGAGGTTCTCCCAGACGCGCGGCTTCCAGCCGTCTCCTAGCGACACGGCGAGAGCGTCGGCTGCTTTCGTCGCCTCGTCGAAGGCGGCCGTCGTGCAGCCAGCTCCGCATGCAGGCGAGCAGTAGTGGTTGCCGAAGCGTCGCGGTTCCCAGCTCAGTTTCGTCATGGATTCCTCAGCTTGTCTTCGGCACGCGGTCTCAGCGGGGGATCCCGGGCGGCTCATGGAACGTAAGCGTGTTCGTCGCGGCGCAGCCGATCTGCGTAAGCGTCGTGCCGGACGCGGTCACCGTCATGCGGGCGCAGTACGACGGGTCCGACAGCGGGTACCGCTCGGTCCATGCAGGCAGCCCAGGCGCGACGAGGCGCGTACCGTCAGCTCGATAGAAGTACCAGATCCCGGGTTCGCTCGGCGGGCGGTAGCCGAAGCGTCGCAGGGCGATCTGACCGCTCGCGCTCGTGACCGTCCCATCGAGCATGCCCGTGCGGATGGCTACGATGATGCGGTCACGCTCGGCAGTGTCTTCCCACCAGAGGAGCCCGCTGGCGTCGCTCCAGCGCCCAGAGGACGGGTCACCGCCGCCGTCCGTTCCTCGAACAACACAGCGGTGGCTGGCGGGTTCCAGCGCCGCTTGTGCCCCATACGCACTACAGTCGTGGACGGTGCAGCCGTGACATCTCGCGCTGTCGGCGACGATCCGAACGCCACCGTCGGGGTAGACGACGCCAGGATCGCAGACTTCGCCGGGATCGATGTAGCCGTCGCCGCAGAGCGACGTGACGCTTCCGGCATCGCTCACCGTCGCGCTCGCATCTTCGCTGGTCGTCGAGCCGGCATCGTCGCGGATCGAGCTGTCTGCGAGCGCGCCGCCCGCGTCGAACACGTCCAAGATCGCTGCATCGGCCAGCGCCAGGCCGGCGTCCGAGCCGCCGAGCGCGGCGGGATCTTCCGCGCAGGCGCAAAGAAAGAGGATCATCGAGAGAAGCAGGAGCCGAGCGCTTTGAAGCATGGCGAACCTTCGTGTTGGTTGTACCGGCACAGACATTGTGTAGGTCGCGTATGTCTGGAGTCAAGGGGCTGCCGTCAAAAACTCTCGTCGTCGAGCAGTGGAAGGCGAACCATCTTGCGCACGTTGTTGGTCTCCGCGAACTCCAGCGTCTCAGGCTTGGGTTCTTGCCACGATCGGACGCTGCTGCCGCGGTGGTGCTCGATGAACTCGGCGAACGACGAGAAGACGCGCTCGTGATCGGCCGTGGCGTCGCGCGGGCCGAACCGCGGCATCTTCCCGCGATTCCGAGCTGCTGTGATCGCGCCGCGACAGAGCTTCGCGCCTTTGTCGAGTCCGCGCACCCAGCGCATGTGCCAGTCGGGGCGGTTGTAGTTGACGGTGGAGTGGCAGGGCAGCGGCTCGACGTCGAGAAGCAGCGTCGCGACGAAGCTCTCGGGCGTGCCGGAGCCGAGCCACCCGGCGGCCGACTTGCGGCGCCACGGGCACTGCTTGCACGGCGTCTTCTGCGCAGTGCGCTGCGGCTCGACCGACGCGGGTTCGTCGTCTTCGTCGTCGTCGGGCGGGTCCTCGCCGATCTGTTCGTAGGCCCAGTTGCGCGCCTCGCGGAACGTATCGCCGTGGAAGTAGCAGCGGCCCCCGGCGTCGTCCTCGTCGTAGACGCTCCCGGTCCCGTTGATCTCGGCGATGACGAGGTATCCTCCGATGCAGACGTCTCGATTCCTCCTGGTCGGCTTCGGCATGACCTACGGGTTCTGCTCGACGCTGGCCTTGCGGGCGATGGCGTCGCGCTCGGCGTCGGCCCAGCCACGCTTGCGCGCCGCGTGGTCCTTGGCGCCCATCGGTGCCATCGACGAGGCTACGATCAGCATCGCCCGAATGGGCGTGATGCCGAGCTGCGCGTTGATGTTGTTGGCGACCATCTGCGCGCGCTCTTCAGTGTCGTAGGGGCCGTAGGTCAGCGGCCAGTAACCGGCCTCGTTTTCGACCGCTCGGCCGATGATCCAGCCGCCGCTCGCGGCTAGCGCTGTGCACGCTGCCTCGCGCTTGCTTCCCTGCTGCTTCTTGCTCTTCATCGTCAATCTCCGTCGGGGTCGGGGTCGCTGAGGCTGCCGATCACGAAGAACCAACCGTCAAACTCGACGACTCTGTAGCTGATCTCGTCGGTCAGCTCGCGGAACTCTTTGTACTTCTCGGCGCCGACGCGGCTCGCGAACTCGCAGTCGTCGGAGACGTCTGGCCGTTGTGAGACCTTCTTGGCGGGGAACGCCCTGCACCACGCATCCCACTCCATCACTCAGCCAGCTTCCAGATCGCGACGGGCCGCTTGTGCGATCCAGTCGGCTCGAACCCGATGCGCTCCCACTCGTCCGTGCGGAAGACGCACCCCATCCACCGCGGATCGTACTTGTCGATCTGCGTGTCGTAGCCGTAGGCGCGAAGGGCCTGGAACACTTCGATCGAGGTGATGCGCCCACGCTGCCGCACGAGCTGGTGAGCGACCTTCCTCGCTTCGATGATGAGCGCGTCACGGGCCGCCTCCAGCGCGTCGAGCGCCTCGTCGCGAGCTGCCGTCTCGACGTCCTGCGGACCAGGGGAGCCGCGCTTCCTGCGAGGCTTCAACGCGCGCACCTTGATGCGCTCTTCGAGCGACGGGATCGACGGGACGGCGATGGGAGCCGGAGCCGGGATGGGTGGACGCGTGAACAGTCCGAGCTGGTTCGCGGCCGTGGATGTCTTGCGTCGGCTCACCTCTTCCTCTTTCGACGCGCCGCGTCCTCGGCTTCGACCACGAGGTGCGTTTCCCACCGCTTCGCGAGGTCCGCCTCGGCGGCAGCGAGATCGTCGCCGAATCCGCGCAGAGTGTCGTCGTGCTTCTGGCGACCATCGCTCGGCGGCAGCGTCAGCACGATGCTGTACGCTTCGCCGCCGTCCTCGTCGGAGAAGGTGTCGTAGTGGATGGAGACCCGCTGGGGTGAGAGCTTGTACGTCGCGGCGACGCGCGCGACGGTGCTCTTCAAGGTGTCGCGCACGATCGTGGCGACGAGCTGCGGGATGGTCTCCTCCGCCTCGCGACCGCACCGCGAGCAGCTCGGCGTCGTCTGATTCTGATCGTCGCAGCGCATTGAACCGCCGCAGTTCGCGCACGAGCCGCCCGTGGCGTCGTCTTCTCGCGCAGCGATGATCTCTCGTTCGATCGGCGTGATTCCGATGGGACCGCGTGCCCCGGTGTTCTGGAAGTCGATCGCCTTCTGGGCCTTGGTTCTGTTGTCCCTCACGTCGTCTCGCGATCGTACTTGTGGTCCGAAATGACACCGTCGTCGTTGTTGATCGACAACTCGGTGATCCCCTGCTCCCAGAGGCTGTGGATCTCGTAGTTCTGGGTGTTGGGGTCGTCGCTGGGCGCGATCGCCTCCCAGCCGCGGTCGAGGCTGGGATCCCACTTCGTCGGGTCTTTCGGCCTCACGTAGAGGACGTCCGCACCCGAGAGATCGTCGCCGACTTTGCCGTTGCGATAGATCAGCGCTTCGTTGAGCCAGATGCGGATCTGAGGCGAGGGGGCGGTGTCGTTCTCCGGTCCCTCGATCTCGACGACGAGCTTGTCGTCGGCGCGCGACCGCGAGATCCCCACTGTGAGCCCCTCGTAGCTCACCTCGCGGCGTGCCGCGATGGTGGGGTCCCTGGCGACAGGGATCGTGAGCGACAGCTCGATGGGCTCGATCGTCGCGCCGACGGACTGGAGACTCTGGTCCGTAGCGCGATCGATGTAGCGCTCGGCGTCCTCACGCGCCGGGAACACGAGGGCGGTGCTGCCGTCGAAGATGATCCGGTCTTGGAGCTGCTTGAAGCCAGCCGAAAGCGGCAGAAGGATCGCGTGCCACGTCGGCTTGTTGATCGTCGTCATTGGATGCCCTCGCGCGTTGCTTCGTGCTCGCGGATGTTCGCGTCTCGGTCGTCGGTGTCAGCCGCGACCGCTGCGGCGATGCTGGTCTCGACATTCGCCAGGCTGACGATGCCGCGCTCGATCAGACGGTGGATGATGTCCCACCCGCTCGCGTTGAACTGCGCCGCCTGCGCCGCAAGCGTTTGAAGGGTGATCGGCGCCGGCACGAGCGCGTTCAGCGCCGTCAGGACGATCTGGTGGTGCTCGTGCGAATAGTTGGCGTGCGGCAGCACGTAGACACGGCGCTCCGGCGCGGTCGTGTCAGCCTCATCCGCTTCGAGCGTGATGAAGCGCCAGTCGTCAGTGAACGAGACCTCACGCGCTTCGAGCTTGAAGTAGTGCCAGTCGTGCCCGCTGTGCCTGGCATACCAGTGGTACAGGCGGTCGGTCCGCACCGCACCGCCCGCCTGCCGCTGGCGGGTCATGACGATGTCGAGGACGAGCTGTAGCCCCGCGGGCAGCTCGTCGTAGGCGGAGAGCGTGTCGCCGCCGCCCTTGATCCGCTTGTCGCGCTTGGGGTTCGGAATCGTGATGGGCAGCACGTAGACGGTGCCGCGCACGAACCGCGATAGGTCGATCTCGATCATGGTCACCACCCGTCCTCTTGGATGTCTGCGCCCCTACCAGGCACGCCCCATCCGTGCCCCGGCGCGATCGGACCCGGCCGACTTCTGCTTCCCACGTGCTCGACCGTCACGACCATGCGCTTGATCTCGACGTGATAACTCGTCGCGGGACGACCTTCGTCCTTTCGGGTGAGGCACGCGCGTCCTTCCGCGACGAGCTGAGCCGCCTGCTCGCGAGCGGACTCGATGGTGTCGAAGGTCTGCACGCGGTCGTCCATGTACGAGATCCGGTGCCACCTCTGGTCGTTGCAGTAGACCGAGTTGCCGCTGGTGAGGATGAACTTCCCGAGGAGGTGGCTGGACATATCTGTATCGTAAGTCGCGTATGTCGGAAGTCAACAGGCGGCTAGCCATATTTCACTTCGCCGAGCAGCGCGAGCTGGAGGAACACGTCGCCGGTCTCTGCGTCTTCCTCGCCCGCGAGAAAGTCGCCGAAGTGACGCGGCGTCTTCTCGGCCATGAGAGCGAGGCCGCGGGTCACGCTCGCCAGGTCGAGGCGAATGGTCTTCGCTTCGCCGCGCTTGACCATGCCGTCGGTGACTCGGCGATCGTTGTCGTCGCTGGTCTCGTAGACGAGCGCCGCGCCGTCGTCGGTCAGCGGATAGTCCGTGTATGGGCAAACGTTGCGCTCGCCGGAGAACGACATGACGACTGTCGGCTCGATGTAGTCGTAGATGCGGCACCAGTGGCCTACCATGCCACCCTCGAACGCGGTGCACAGCAGATCGGACACACGCGCCTTGGTGATGGTCGTCGCGACAACGATGGACGGCAGCGTTTCGGTCGCATCGATGCTCATGTTATTTCCTTCTTTCGTTCCAGAATCTCTGAGCGGCTTTCCCGATGACGTGAGCACCGTTCGGTAGCTTGGCGAAGGGCTTGCCGTCGTAAAAGATGGCTGCGTAGTCGACGATCGGAGTCTTGTTCATAGGACGAGCGGCCCACTCAGTGAACCCTCTTTCGGCCTCCTCATACGAGGCGTACGTCGCGATGGTTGTCCACGGCGTCCACCCCCGAAGCGGCTTGCCGCGCCAGTCCCTCGATCCGGCCGGCCCCTTTGCGCCGTAGCGTCGCGTCTTGATGAGGTACTTCATGGACCCTTGGCGACTGTCAGCCGACAAGCCGGAGCGTGGCGATGGCCCTCGCGCGCAGCTCTGCGCCGTGGGCGACGATCGTGCTCGTCTGCTTGCCGTCCCACGTGGACGAGAGCCCTGCCTCGTTGAGCGTTGCGACGACGATGCGAGCCGCCTCGATGGCGCGCCCGTGTCG
>Ga0172379_10006138_pt1 | contig 16302 bp, 15 predicted proteins | sample GrowelOW334metaG_FD_119756 | JGI IMG/M metagenome (GOLD analysis project Ga0172379, IMG submission 119756) | Groundwater microbial communities from an aquifer near a municipal landfill in Southern Ontario, Canada - Groundwater well OW334 metaG | ecosystem: Environmental > Aquatic > Deep... | reverse complement strand
TCGTCACCGCAATCTTCATCGGCATTGCATGCAAGCGGGTCGTTCGCACAGAAAGCCTGAGCCGTGCCGGCGCTGTTGCATTTATCGAGCGTCCTGTTGTTCTGATCGTTACAATCCGCGTCGTTTAGGCATGCAATATCATTGTGCGCGCATGATGCCGACGCCGTCCCGCCGTTCGTACATGTGTCGAGCGTTCTCGCGTTGTGGTCGTCACAGTCCGCGCTCGTGTTGCATTCAATTTCAATGCCCACACACGCCGATTGAACCGTTCCCGGATTGGCGCAACTGTCTATCGTCAACTCATTGCCGTCGCCGCAGTCGGCGTCATTCAAACACGCTATCGGATTGTGCGCGCAGGCTGACGCTACTGTTCCTCCGTTCGAACAAGCGTCTTGCGTCCTGGCGTTATCGTCGTCGCAGTCAGAGTTTGTGTTGCAGGCTATCGCCGCGTGGTTGCATGCCGCAGTCGCCGTTCCTCCGTTGGCGCATGTGTCAAGCGTTAATGCTTCGTTATCCGCGCAATCGGCATTCACATTGCATTCAATTCCAGTGTTCGCGCAAGTTGACTGTATTGTTCCCGCATTCTTGCATTTATCGAGCGTAAGAGCGTTGTCGTCGCTGCAATCATTATCGCTCAAGCACGTGATCGGACTGTGTGCGCAGACTGACGCTACGGTTCCGCCATTCGAGCAAGCGTCTTGCGTCCGGGAGTTATCGTCATTGCAGTCATTGTTGTTATTGCATTCTATTGAAACGTGCGCGCATGATGACTGTGCGGTTCCGGGGTGATTGCATTTATCAAGCGTAAGCGCTTCGCCGTCGTTGCAGTCAGTGTCGGTCGCGCATATAAGCGGATCGTTTGAACAGAACGCCTGCGCCGCTCCGGCGTTATTGCACTTGTCGAGCGTCAACCTGTTATTGTCGTTGCATTCGGCATCGTTCAGACATTCAATCGCGTTATTCGCACAAGCTGACGCCGCGGTTCCGCCGTTAACGCAGACATCCTCGGTATGCGCGTTGCTATCATTGCAATCGCCGTTGTTCCGGCATTCGGCGCACACCGCCGCCGCCGTCCCGCCTTCGACACAGAACCTTGCGTCGCCGGCGCAATCGGCGTTCGTGTTGCATGCGATCTGCGTGTTCTCGCATCGCGACGCGCCGGTTCCGGGATTAATGCACTTGTCAATCGTCAACGCATCGCTGTCTCCGCAGTCCGCGTCCGCGCGGCAAATTATCCGAACATAAGTCACGCTCAAAACGACTGTCTTCGCATGTTCCGCGCGATCCTCCGCTACAACCGCAATCACATTCGCGCCCTCTTCAAGCGCAAAATTATTCAGCGTCCAGTTCCCGCCGTTAAGCGTCGCAGCCGTACCGTTAACCTCAACCGACGCCACGCCGCTCGTCGCGTCGCCCGCCGTTCCTGCGAGATTGATCGCCGCCGTGTTCACCGTCTGCCCGTTCGTGTGCGAAATCACCGTGACATTCGGCGCAACCGTATCGACAGTGAAATTAACGCTCTTCTGTATAGCAGAATTATTATTTATATCCCTCCCTTCAACCGTCAACGCATGCGTGCCTTCCGCCGGGTTCAAAGTACAATTCACGGAGACAGCCGTCACCGTACACTGCGCCGTAACAGCAGTCCCGTCCAGCTTTACCACAACCGTCGACGGGTTCACAGCGACATTGTCCGTTAGCTCAGCCGCAACCAAAACCGGCTTCACTCCGATCAACTCATTCGCCGCCGGATCGGTTATCGCGATCTCCGGCGCTTCCGTGTCCTCTTCCACATTGTCAACCGTGATATTCACAGTATCCCGCCGACACCACTCGCTGCCTCCCGAAGGCGGACACTCACTCACCATCAGCGCCAGAGGCCCATCCGGATATCTGGTTGTATCCAATGAATATGTCACCGAGCCCTTTTTCACGCTGACGCTTACGCGCCCAGCCTCTACGCCGTTCGCATACAGATAAACATTCCGGGTATAGTTATAAAGAAACTCGAAACTCGCGGACACAATCACGCTGCCCGACACCGTTTCGCCGGACTCCGGCGACATGATCTCGATCCACGGAGCTTCGGGCCCTTCGTTGTTGTCCAAAACAACATTCACGGTGTCAGTCGAACAATGCCCGCTATTCTCGTCCGCCGAACACGCCCTTACCTTGATCTCCAGCGAACCGTCCGGATAATTTGCAGTATTTAAATTGAAAGTATAAACGCCTTCTCTGCGATGTACGTCGACATTCAAGACTTCATTCCCGGCGGCGAACAACGTAAGAGAATGAATATTTCCGTTGTCAATTGAATAATTCGCCACAACGGGAATAGTTCCGGAAACATCCTCCCCCGCGCCCGGCGACGTTATCTCCACCGTTGGAATGTGCGCTGCGAACAGCATGCCTCCGAATAAAAATAACCCGGCCGCGATCAACAGCAATAACGCCGGAAATAGCTTTCGCATGACACTACCGCTATTATTCCTCATGGATAGCTCCGTATACTAATTTTTCAACGCAAAAAGAATAGTAAATAATTTCGGCCGCAACCTACGTAGCAAGTCTCTATTCATTTTGCTCAGAAATGCTAAATTCAAACTAACAATATCATGCGCTGCAACAACCAGTCAATAATATTTCTTGATTAGTTTGCTGTTTAACAACAAACAAGCGACAAAACGTTTCTTTTACGTATCGCTTTTGGCGATTCAAAACCGTCGATATGTATTTTTGGAATTTTAGTCAAAATTCATTAGGCATGCTTGGGATCATCGTAAGCTTCCTAATATTACAACTTCAGGCTTGTTTTAAGCACGACATTCAATTACGACTCACTGTTTTTGGAGCTCGGCTGATCCTTTCACGCTTGTTTCCCCGTTCAATATATGAAAAGAAATTTCTTATAAATTTGTCACAGGCTCTTTTTATAATTACCGCCACAGCGCGCGAAAGCGCCTTTAATGGCGTGTAACCGCGTGTCAAGGCAAATAAATGGAGGGAACAATGAAGAAAACGCCTAAGAATTCTGTCAGCGAGAAAGATAACGTAGTGTTTATCTCGAGCACGGAAGGTCTCGGGGCCGTGTTGGCTCCGGGCGCATTCAGCGAGATAAATGTTTATGACGCGATCCCGCGTTCATGGGAAGAAAAGGCTGCAAAAGCATGGCATTATTACAAGCATGAGCCTATCGTCAACAACATCATCAACACTTGGCGCACATTTGCGCTCGGCGATTCCGTAAGATTCGTATGCGGCGATGTGGATTTGAATGCCGAAGTGCGTGAATTCGCGGAGCGTGTGAAACTGAACACGCTTTTGAAAGACAGCATTATCAATCTTCTCGTTACGGGAGACGCCATCTGCTGGAAAGGTTACAACGGCGATGGCACGGACTTCGATGAAATCGTATGCGTAAATCCGATCACCGTCCAAGTGAGGTATGAGGGCCGCAAATTGGAGGAGGCAATCCAATTCCGAAATTCAGCTTATATGGGCGATTCTATTCCCATGTCGCTGACCCGTTTGCTACACCTCCGCCGTAATCCCGCGTTGGATTCTCCGCGAGGAAATTCCATGGTGTTGGCAGCGTTCAATGACATCGAGCTTTTGCGCAATTACCGAAAAGTACAGGAGGCTATATCGAAGGGGTGGATAAATCCGCTCCGGCTCGTGCAAGTCGGCGGCGTGTTCGGGGATAAAGTAATCATGCAGGACGAGAAAATGCTCAGGACCGTCCGCGACACGCTGAACAGGGTTGAACTGAAAAACGGCACAGTAGTCCCGCCTTATATCAAAGTCAGCTCTTTCGGCGCTCGGGGGAACATCGGCAACATCGAAGAGAAAATCCGCGAGGCGCGGAGCGATGTCATGGTGGCGCTCAGGATCAGTCAGAGCCTCGTTACAGGCGCGGGCGCAAATTTTACAAATACAACTCTCGCATGGCGAAAGACAGTTATCATGCTCAAGGAAATCCGGCAGCATGCTCGCGAAATCCTGAACTGGGTGTTCTTCGACTGGCTTAAGATGAAAGGCCGGGAAGAGAACAGCATCCATTACATATTCAGTGATTTCGGCCTATCGAATGATATGGATGTGAAAAAGATGGAACTCGCGCTGCTCGACAGGAAGATAATTTCACGGGAGACATTCATGCAGAAAATGGGGCTGGACCCCGACATGGAAAACGCGATGATTAAAAAGGAAGCGAAAGAGCCCATCCTCTTTAAGGACGCCGAAGGCCTTTTAACGCTCTTCGAGAATGGAATAATTTCTATCGAAGATGTGCGAGAACGTATGGGATTAAATAAAAGAGATGGAACCACTAAAGACAGAAGTAATGAATAGAGGCCTACAAGAGGTTGTTGAAGTAACTGCCACATCCCAAAAAATTCCGACACCCCTGCCGCGCGAAAAACAGGTGGCGTACAACCCCTTGCATTTATGTGTCGAGCTTTGAAAATTCAGTTTTCAAAGTGAATTGATATAAAAATATTTTTACCGCGATTGTTTGTGATGCAACAACCCATGACGGCGTCATTTCCCGTCGCAGGGCGTCATCCAAACCTTGGCGTGATCAAAGCGCCGCATTATGTCGGCGGCTTCCTTGAGGGTTTTTCCTTCGTAGAGCCTGATGTCGGAGACGCCGCCAACAGCCTGATACAACAAAGATAATATGTTGACCGCTTTCCAGAACTTTTCCTGTGGCATGTCTTCCATCGTCATAATATTTTTCTTGCTGACACATGTGTTGTCCGCGCCGACTTTGCCTTCGTACATCACAGCGCTGATGTTTCCGGATTTCAGTCGCTTGGAAATGACGCGCCTTACATGGTTGTTGCCGGGAATCGGGAAATCCACGATTGCAAACAGGCATTCATCCGGTTCATTGATGACAATGAGTGGATTCATCCTCTCGATGTCGGGGTTTGTTTTTCCTTGCAGTTTCTTCTTTTTCTTTTTCATTCCGGCTCCTCGTTACCTATATGTATTTCGCTTTTTATGCCCTATCAAATTGCCTCATAGTGGGCGACGGTTGAAGCGGACAAGTCAAGCTGTAATCCACATAAAATCGGCATGTGAAAACGGCACAAAATGTTTCCCGTATCTTTCTTTAAAAGCGGCTTGATATGCTCTCGCTTCTGGGGCCTAATGTCACCTGAAAAACAGAAAGGAGGTGACACATGCAAAAGATCATCGAACGTAAAGCGAGATACAAAGGAACGGAACATCCGTACCTGAAGGAGATCGTTATTATCAAGGCTATTATTTCAAACGGTTCGGACAATTCTGACGACCATCTTTATCTCGACAACGATGCGGACATCGCGGCCGCAGGCGGCGTGAAGCCGACCGACCGGGTCGAGGTTCAGCCCATCCTGCCGGACGGTCGCCGGAGTTGGGTGACGAGCGACCCTCTGTTCAAAGGTTGTGAATTACTGGATTGAAAAATTTCTTATCAAAGGGAGGCAAGACAAATGGCAAAGAAGAAAACAGTAGCAAAAAAAACCGCCGTCGCAAAGACAAACGGCGCGGACATCACACTCGATCAAGCGGCGCTGCAGCTCCTGAACGCGCTAAAGGAACAGGGAAAGAATGAACGCACCATCGAAGTGTACGGACGTTGCCTTGAGAACGCCGTGGAATTTTTCGGCGCGGACAGACCCATCAGCAAACTTACGCCCATACTTATCGGGCAGTATTTGAAGTCGGACGCTTTTTTGAAAAAGCCGAACGGCAAGGCGAAATCGGATATCACAACCTGTCAGGGGCGTCGCGTTCTCCGGTTTATGCTCGTTTGGGCGAACGAGAATGGATTTCTTGCAGACATCCCGCTTCCGAAGTCTGAAATGAAGGGAGATAAAAAGAAGGATGGAAACGACACAGGCAACAGCGAGCCCACTGACTCTGCGCAGGACAATTGAGTTTTTTGAAACCAAGCTCCGCGCGGACGGGCGCTCGCCGCACACGGTGTCGTCCTATCTCCGGGACCTCGGTCGGTTGGAGCGGTTCTTCACATACCGCACCGCCTGCCCGGCGGTTTCCGGCATTACGCACGATGCGCTGAACGATTTCCTCGTTTCGCCACTCGCGGCCCGGACGCCGGACGGGCGCCAGAAAGAAAAAAGTTCGATCAACCGTATGAAGAGCGCCCTCTGCGCGTTTTTTTATGGCTGCATGCAAACGGGCACATCGAGGCGAATCTCGCGGCAGGGTTGAAAATAACGCGCACGGAACGCAAACCACCAACGTATCTGACCGAGGCGGAAGCGAAGCGGCTGCTGAAAACCATTCATATGCGCACTGGACAGACCGCGAGACGCGATGCGGCGATTTTTGAATTGTTTCTCAAGACCGGTGTCCGATTGCAGGAACTCGTCAATCTGGACGTGGTCGACGTCCGGTTGAACGAGAAGCGGCTCATAATCCGTCAAGCAAGGGTGACCGGCAGGTGGAAAAATTCCTGAACACCGCTCTCCGGCAGACGATGAAAAGATATCTGGCGGAAAGAAAGAAGGCGTCTGCCGACTCCTCTGCGCTGTTCCTCAGCAACCGGATGGAGCGGATTTCGCCGCGCCAGATAGCTTTCCGGCTTGAATACTGGCTGAAGGAAGCGGGCATCGACAAAAAGCTCTCACCGCATGGACTGCGCCACACATTCGCCACAAGCCTGTTCACAAAATGTAACGACCTGCTCGTTGTCCAGAAAGCGCTCGACCACAGGAACCTTGAAACCACGCAGATTTACACCCACATCAACGACGAGCGGTTCCAGAAAGCATTGGAATGTTTGTGAGCAAAAATGGATAGCGAATATCAAATCAGGACTTTTTCGGAATTTCCATGCTTAATTATTTCTAATCGCCACTCCACAACACGCTCATTGGAATGGCATGAAGATTTTTCCCGAAAGGAATGATCTCGGAGCCGAGGTAAAGAACAATTCCGCGAACAAACTGTTTTTTTAGAGATTCCATCAGCGTTTTGAGCCCGGAAAAATCGGATGACGATACAGTTGAAGCCGACTTTATTTCAATCCCCGCGACCGAGCCGTCTCTTCTCTCCACGACCACGTCCACTTCTTTTCCGGTCGACTCTCTGAAATGATATAGGCTTGCTTCCGTTTCACCCCAGCCGATCTGTTTGTGCAGTTCGGACACGACAAAGTTCTCAAGAATACCGCCGGTGAGATGCGAGTTTTCCATCGCCCGTTTCATGTTGTATCCCAACAGGTTGGATGAAAGCCCTGTGTCCGTAAACATGATTTTCGGAGATTTTACAAATCTCTTTCCGATGTTTGAGGACCAAGCCGGCAGCTCGTAAACGATGAAAAGGGATTCAAGCATGCCCATGTATCTTTTCAGTGTCGTCTGAGGCAGGGCAAGGCTTCTTGAAAGTTCGGCATAATTAAGCAAACAGGCGGATCGGGAGGCGAGAACCTTCAAAAGCCGCAACATTGCTCCGACATCCTGAATATTGGCGATGTCCCTCACGTCTCTTTCCATAATGGCGGAAACATACGAATCGAACCATGCGCTTCTTCGCTTCTCGCTTATTCTCTCGACCGGTTCGGGGTAACCGCCCGCGAGGATTTTCGCGTGGACCTCTTCCCGGGTCTCTGCTTTGATTTCCAAGCGTTTGTCCCATTCCCCGAACAGCAGGTCGATAAATGAGCCCTTGGCGCCTGCAATCTCCCTTTGCGCAAGCGGCCAGAGAGTTAGCGCTTCCATTCTTCCCGCCAGCGAATCCGCGATTTTCATGGAAGTCAGAATATTTGACGATCCTGTGAGAAGAAACCGTCCGGGGCGTCTATCGGCATCCACCGACTCTTTAATTGCCGGAAACAGCGCCGGAGCTTTCTGCGCTTCATCAATAATTGCCGGGGTCTTAAGGCCGGCGAGAAATCCCGCCGTATCGTTTACGGCGGCGTCAAGCGCGGCTGCATTATCAAGCGTGAAATACTGCGCCGACGGATTCCCATGCGCTATCGATTTTACAAGCGTGGTCTTTCCGACCTGCCTTGCGCCTCTGACAAAAACAACCGGCGTATCGGCGAGAGCGTCAGTGATTTTTGTTGTGAGCATTCGTTCTATCATGGCTGTATAATAACCACAAAATGGATGAATTTCAACCGCTGTGTGGCAAAAATGCTTCGAAGAACAAGAATTAATTTTTGTCCGCCGTCACGCCTCGGAGCCAAAATACCTAATTATTCAACAGCTTTTTACGTTTTGAGAACTTCAGATAATGCGTATTATCCGCAGTTCCGGCACATCGCAAGGTTCAAAAAGCTTGAGTCTGTCGCGCTTTTTGGGTATGGGCTCCCACGACAGACCGTATTATCTGAAGTTCTTTTCCCATTTTTCGGCACACAGCGCCGGGTTCTCGCGCCCCGCGCCGTTGGATGGATGGAGCGGCTTCCTCAATAAAAACGCGGCAGGTTCGAAACTGGCCGCTTCTGGTTGCAGACGGCGCGATGGTTTCGCACATCCGCCGCCATGGCTGGTTCCACAAGCGCTTGGTTCATGGGGTTTGACGAAACGCTTCGCCAGAGCGCGGAAGATAATTAATTCACTTCCGTGCGGGGGAAATCTGGCGAGCAAATACAACGGGCATCGCAAGGCCCTCGAATTCCATTGAAATCATTAATAAAACACATCGATTTTACATTAATCCATGAGGGTACCGAAAATCGGGGTGGTCCGCGAAATAGAGAAATTTCGCAGTTTTGTGGCGACACGAGCAGGGATCGGAAGACAAAATCCGTGCGTTAAGACACCATGCCGTCAGCCGAGATATTTCAACCGGTGTGATACAGGTACTCAACCGTGTGATTCCCGGTTGTTTTCGTTATTCACCATGAGGTTGGTGGAATTTGAGGAAGACCGCAAAAAATACAATTTTGGCGAGTTGGGCATGGGCTGGTATTTATAATAGAAGGCTTTTCTGTGTTAAAAAGTCGGAATCAGGGCAGAAATAAAAGTACATAAAAATTGCGGTTACGTTTTTGACCAAAAGTGGCCCTGTATAAAAAGTGGGTATTTTCTTTCATGCAGATCTTCCATGAGGTTCCCAAAACAGCGGTTACGTCAGTAAATAGTGGAAAACTCCAATTCAGGAACCTGATCAAATTCACCAAGTCACCAATTTTTAAGAGGTTCCCGAAGTGCAGGTTATCCCATTATATATATAAGGATAACCGACGTTTTGGGAACCTCTTCGCGCGCACTATTGAGCACAATAGCGCATTATTGCAACACGGCTGCCCTTGTGTCTGTATTTACACATTTTCTGGCGCCTGCCGAGTCTGTGCGCTTTTCACATCATTTCATTCCGTGGTTCCGAGTTGCCGCCGAATCGGAAGGACTTCCTCATGCCCCCGTTCCTACCGGTGCAATACACCCAGATAAGACAAATCGAGCGAGCTTGCCATTTGTTGTCATGATGTAGCCTGAGGCAGATGGGGACTTCGAGGAATGTAAGAAAAATACAATTCCAGCGGTTATGGGCCTGTTCAGAGAGCGAGATGATTCATGGTGATGCCTGCAGGTCGCCCAAATCGCATTTAACTGAAAATTTTGGTTGCAATACTGTTCAAAAACAGCCGCGTATAAGTAGGGGGTATTTTTTCAAATGCGAAGTGAATCGTGCAATATGGCCTTCCAGCGTGATTCGTGGACCCGCCCGGTTGACGACAAAGCTGAGGTTATTAACCCGTTCCGCAGTGCGATGCTCGCCATCCATGACACCATGAACAGGGCTCAGACACAACTATTTGAAATTCCCATCATAGATTTGCCCGATTTTTCGCAATGTATATATGAGCGACTTGGTTTGCAGAAGAACAAACACCTTCGACGAGTTAGCCACCAAGTACATGATGGAAATCGTGACGGTCAAAATGACGGTTCCGGGCGTTCGCAAAAAAGCTTGTTCTAAAGCCATTTTTTAAAGAAGGGATAATATTTAAAAGATATCCTTCAGAAAAGTGGGCTAAAAACACGCATATATAAGTAGGAGATGTTTCACTTTCGGCATCAGGCTCGGAGACAGCGATTTTGAAACATGCCGGAAAAATCAACACCATTTAGCGTATGTAATAAGTAGGGGGACTTTTTTTTGATAAGCGCTACGAACAACAGCATTATAGCGAATTATGGCGCGTCATTGAATACTATTGCACACGCTCATGAGGGGAATAATATGAATTTTTACATCAGGAACAAGATTTTAGAAATGTTCGCCCAAAAAAAAATATTCAGAAAGGTCTTTTTCAAAATTAAGAAGCAGTTCGCGAGGATGTCCAATATGGAAAACACACATGAAATGAGGCGTATTTGCCATTTTGACGGGCCTTGGGGACGGCGAACCCTGCCAGCGGACATAAGATTTAAAAATGTCCGCTTAAAAAATCGCCCTTAAAATGCCTTTTACATAATCGGGCAGTAATTCGCGCGAGGATGCCGACAGTAAGCAGTCCACAAAGTTCAGAATGGGACAACGGAATGCCAACCCTCAAAGGCAGCACATGCTTGCCAAGCGGGGATTCTCAGAAATTTTGTCCCATCCGGCCAGTACAATGCCCCTTATTACTTTGTGGGAGATGCCGAAAAGACGGCGTGAAATGAAAAGCTTGAAAATCATTTCAGAAAAATCCGTCCAAAATGACTTTTTTTCGGTAAGTAACTCGCAGGCAGGACTCAAAAGGAACATGTGGCAGTGACGACCGGAAAGCGGATCGATGAGAGAAATCATAACGTAACGGAGGTTCGAGAAATGAATGAGGCTGCATTCGACATTTCTGAAATCAATATCAGATTTGAAACCGGCAGGCCTGACGGCATCATCGCGTGGGCCTCGATGGTGTTGAACCGATGCCTGTTTATCGGCGACATCGCCGTGAGAAAAGATGGAACAGGCCGGGTGGCGATCACCTTTCCGGCGAGAAAGAAAGATGAGCGCTGCATGTACTTCTATCACAAACCAATTAACGGCGCGTGCCACGAAGAAATACAGCAAGCGATAGAGCAATCTCTGACCTTGCGCTGAAAAATGAACCGGAGAAATTGCGCGAATGATGAATAAAAACCAGACCAACATAGAAATATCGTCCTCGGATATCGACCGGATTCTCTATGGGGCAAACCCGCTCAATGGAGTAGTCGCGGTCGGCAAGGCGAGGACAGTTTATATCCGGCAGTGAAACGCCGTTGAGAAGCGGAAGATTCCCTGTCATTATTTTTTTCTCCTATCTGACGAGCGGTATGCCGACGGGATCGATTGCGCGGAACATAAGGTGTTCAGCGGGCCCGAGCATTTTCGCCATGCCTACTACTTTTCATCCTTAGCAGCTTTTTTGAATGCGCGCAGCATGGCAGTTGCAAATTATAACCATGTCAACAGCACGAACTTCGACAAAAAAGAAACATACCGAATTCCCGACATCCTCCATATCCCTGACACCGAAAACCAGCTTCTGATGCAATCCGGCATCGGACAGTTCAGAGGCATGGAGTTTTCCGATCACAGGCGGATGCGGATTGCGATGTCCGTGGCCATGCCGTGGGAACCTCGGTACACTCAGACTACCAATTCTGAAAACAAGATTCTTTGCGTCGCGCTGGCAGATAACACTGGATGGCAGGTTGTTATGCACGCCAATGAGATGACCGAGAAAGAAATGCTCATTGACATCATAGAAAGAGTAACAGATCGCGACCCGGATGGTATTGAAAGACATGATCTTTTCGGCTTGATTCTTCCATTGTTGGCAACCAAGCGCCGGATGCACGATATCATGCTCCGGTTAGGACGCAGTTTTCATTTTGTCACCAGCGATGATTCGAACCGAACCATCGCCGGCAAGAAGTCTCCATTCAAAAATTATCTTGTTCCGGGGCGGCATGCCGTGGACACGTTGGTACTGGCGGAAAAGTCCGGGGCGGTGAGCCCTGACACGGGTGAACTCGACGCTTGCGCTGTTGCAAATGACGTGACCGGCACAACAGATTACGCCATCGGAGGGTCTTGGCGTACCGCACATGAATGGGAAGCCGACCGGGAACGAATAGTCGAGAGAACAGTCGCGCAGTCGGAAGCTGTGTCTAGGATTTCTGAAATTCTACTGCCCGCGGAATTCTATCAGTCGAAGATGGTTCCCATACCGCTTGGAAAACTGTGTTTTGCAGGGCAAGCGAAAAAGATCGAGCTTATGATGCTGCGAGAATATCTGTGGCAGGGACGCGCCATTCCAAAACCGCAAGAGCCGTCGCTCTTTGAAGGCGGATACAACGAAAGATTCATCACCGGCAAATGCGACGACGTTGCAAAAGTGGATGTCGTATCGCAATATCCATCAATCATGGTCGGCAAGAAGATAGCGCCGGAATCAGATACGCTTGGAGTCTTTCTGCCCTTGATTGAGAAAATGATAAGCATGCGCGTCGAGGCTAAGAACCATCGTGACAATGTGCCTGCGGAAGATCGCGTTCGTTACGACAACATCCAGAAATCGCTGAAGATACTTGTCAATTCGGCTTACGGAATGCTCGGCCACCAATATTCATATTTCGCCGATTTCGATGCGGCAGCCCGGATAACCGCAAAGGGCCGGGAGATCATGAAAACGATCATCTCTGTTCTCCAAAACAATGGTTTCGCGCCGATCCAATGTGACAAGGACGGTTGCCATTTCTCGGTCACTGATGAAACCAAAGAAAACCCAAACACCGGGTTTTTGAAACTGCGCGACGCTCTAAAGAGAAAGTTGCCCGGTTACATAGAAATCGACATTGATAGAGTCTGGCCATCTATGCTGAGTCTGCGTAAAAAGAATTACGCGCTGCTGGACGCTGCCGGGAACGTTTCGATTACCGGTGGTCTGCTGGGAAATCGCAGGGATTGAAATTAATCAGGGGCTTCTAAAAACGGCTGCTGAGAGCGTTCTTACAAATAACCTCCAGCGACTTCATGATCGTGTTCTTGAACTGCGTAAAGCTGTTACGGAATATCGGTTGCCGTTGTCGGAATTCGTGATGCGCGAAACCATCACGATGAGTGGCGATGAGTATCGGGAAATAATAAAAGGCGGCGCAGGAAAAAGACCTGTATATGACAAAATGCTTCTGCCCAAAGAAGGGCGCGTTTGTCTGGTCGGCGGCTCCGTCGGTTATTACCACTCATCAGGCAATCATGCCGATGATGACCCCGGAGTAGAATTCGATTTCAAATACAACCCGGAGAACAACAACGTGGACACCGGGCATTATCTCCGGAAACTTGATCGGGCGCTTCAGAGATTGCAGCCTCTTTTCACGCCGGAGCAGTACCGGCTCTTGTTCAATACGCCATCCAGCGAAATTACGCGTCGTGTGTCAGGAAAAATGTCTGTTGGCGCGATATCCACTTCGAGAACCGAGGCTGGGACGCTGAACAGATATGTGGAACTTTCAAAAGGTTTTAAATCCAAGAAAGGCATCAAGAGACACATATTTATCCCGGCTGATGACGGTAATGCTCTTGTTGAGTTAAGAGAGAAATATTCGGATACGGATGTTTACGCATCAACTTTTCAATATCTGTGCGCCCGTCTGCCGGACAAGAATATTACCCGTTTTTGCCCGAAGTCCGGCGATTTTATCATTGAGCTTGAAGCTGAAACCGGCGACCAGTCAAAAATGTCGAGAACGCTCTTGCCGCCGCGCGGCGCTGTGTCGAGACAATCGATAGCGTTCTGAAGATATTGCAGAAAGCCGCGATGCGGGCAGTGCAGGCTGTCATACAGCACACGCTTTTCAAACGGCGACATGGAGCCGAGATACAGGGACCCCATCAACACGCCCGCCGGCGGCCCGGCTGATTTCATAAACGCGCTGCGGGATGCCGTTAACACGGTGCGAGAAGAGGTCGCAAGAAATGTCATCCGAAAAGACATCTTCGATCTTGATGCTGTTGAGAAAAATATCCATCGCCTCGAACAAATACTCAAACCCGCTGATTTTTACAAAAAGCCCAACGAGAAAAGCATAACCGTGGAGCAGCACATCAGAAGAGAGAACGAACATCTATGCGCTTCGGGCGGCGATGATATTCATGGCGTCACTGATACCGGCATCATCTTCGGCTATCAGGACGAGATTACAAAATATCCGGCGATAAATTTCGTAAAAGTCCTCGTTAAGCCGGATGAAATACAGTACGACGAGGAACCGCCGAGCGATGATGCTCCCGGCAGGTTCCGTTTCTCCGTGCCAGGCATTTATTCATCAAACGAGGATTATCAGTATTACCGCAATGGGGATGCGGTCTATAAAAATAGCATCAACGTTTTTCTGCTGTTTCTGGAATTCTGCGAGAATGTTCCGAACAACGGCGCTCTGCTGCGTCATGTGCCGAGAAACGATGAGACTGAAAACGCCTGCCGGATCGTCCTCAGTTATCTTGATAAGGAACAGTTTGGAAATACCGTAGACCTCCTGCAATTTCAAGTGAATGTGTTGCTGCCAGGCACATTCATAGAACCGGCAATGGCGGCCGCCGTATTCCTTCTCGATGAGAAGGGCATCGACTATTACGGCACAACAGTCGGAATGCACAATCTCGCCACCCTTGTTCTTCACAATAATTGCATGGGCGAGATTCTGCTCTCCGGCAACAAACGGGACAATCCGGTAAAGCCAAAGGCGCTTAACCACGATTCGTTCTTCAAGTTCTTTAACTACTGCATAGACATGTCGGACGATGATCTGAATCTCTACTACTTCGCAAAGAATAAGAATATGGCGAAATCCCTTTTCGATTCATACAAGCGAAATGCGGGACGGATGAAGTTTAAAGCGCGCTTATTGGATTCTGACGACAATGTGGTTCACTACTCCGGAGATGAAGTTTTGCTGCATCCCAACGCGCCTGCCGAAACAAGGCTTCATCTCGAACGTGCAAGCTGCATGTTCATGGACAACTACCGTTCATCGCGGGCCAGAGGCAAGAATCTGCCGGATTTCCACCTGTCTATCGCGGACGGCAACGAGCGCGCCAACTTCGATCATTTCTTCGACTATGTGGCGGCGATAAATTCATCCACAAATATGCGGATCACGATGGGCGACCTTCTTGGATACAATCGCAACCGGGCTGTGTGTCAGGCCATGTTGCGCACCCCGCGCGACGAGCATGAAACGCACCTCATTATCTACAACGGCGACATGACCGTGTTCGACACCCCGAAGTATCTGAGAAATCGCATTATGGAAGCGAAGGATTTGTACGAGGAGTACATCAAGGGGACGAGGAAGAAAACTTATAACACGGTTGCCGACAAGTACAGCCCGGAAAGTAATGAGGAATTACAGATGCTGCTGCTTGCCGCCTATTTTACTGAGATGATGGGAAATGTGGATGCCGAAACCGCAGAAGCCCCTGAAGAGCAAAACAAAGCGAATGCACTGTTCGAAACGGATGGATATTTATCTTTTGCAGACGCCGCAAGAATCAGCCCGGCTTTTTCAGCGACGATTGTCAAAGAATTATATGCGATTCTCAGCAAAAATAAATTTGTAACACACAAAGATTGTGTCGGCAGAAAAGCGAAATGGTTCGTACTGCTCGACAATCTTGTCGACGCCGGTCTTCTTGAAAAGAAAAAGCATGGACGAAATGTTGTGTTCATTTCTCCTGTTGTAGACGCGGAAAGCTCGGTCACATTATGAACAAATAAAGTCAACATGAAAATATTTCATAATAATAAAAAGGAGGCATAAAGTTGGCAAACAGGAAATACATCGCCGAACAACTGAATAGGTTTTTCGCGGAATGCAGGGATGTCTTCACATCCATCAAAAACCGCAAGCGGCCCGTGTCCGTGTGCATGAAATCTTTCTTTCTGAATTACTTCATGACACACGCATGTGGAGGTAACCTACAGGACATCGATGAAGGGAGTGTGCCGGATAATGACTGAGAACCAGAAACAGGAAAAACCCTGCGCCATCTACGTGCGCGTCAGCACGCAGAAGCAGGCCGAAGAAGGAATGTCCATCGAGTCTCAAATCGAAACTCTCAAGCATGAAGCAGCAAGGCGCGGCAAGCCCGTGTTCGAGGTTTACAACGACGCCGGCTTTTCCGGCGGCGCCAGCAATCGCCCGGAATTCACGCGCATGCTGAAAGATTCGCTGCAGAAGCCGCCACCTTTCGATTTGGTTCTCACATGGTCTATATCACGCTTCGGCCGCAACACAATGGAATCCTACATCGCGACGGAGAAAATGAGAGAGCGCGGCATTACTATTTTCTATCACAAGG
>Ga0172379_10006137_pt1 | contig 16303 bp, 13 predicted proteins | sample GrowelOW334metaG_FD_119756 | JGI IMG/M metagenome (GOLD analysis project Ga0172379, IMG submission 119756) | Groundwater microbial communities from an aquifer near a municipal landfill in Southern Ontario, Canada - Groundwater well OW334 metaG | ecosystem: Environmental > Aquatic > Deep... | reverse complement strand
TTACTATTTGTATTTCTTCACAAGTGGGCTGTGCCATGAATTGTGGTTTTTGTGCGACAGGTAAAACTGGATTTAAGCGAAATCTTACCGCCGAAGAAATTATTGATCAATACCGTTTTTGGCAACGTTATGTTTCCCCCTCTTACCAAGAGGGGGCAGGGGGAGTTGCCGAAGTTAGGTCAATCTCCAACATTGTGGTAATGGGGCAGGGCGAACCTTTGCTTAATTATGATAACTTAAAACAGGCTTTAAATGTTATTTTGGAAAATACCGAAATTGGCCCTACTAAAATTACGGTTTCTACTTGTGGCATTCCTAAATTTATGGACAAAATTTTGGATGATATTGAATTTCCCCAAGTGCGTTTGGCAATTTCACTTCATTCGGCAATAGAAGAAACTAGAAAAATAATTATGCCCTCACATACCCCAGGTTTTTTGGAATATTTAGTAGAGTGGGCCAAAAAATATAGTCAGATTATTACCAGTCGTTCGCATTTTATTGGCTTAGAATATTTAATGTTAGAAAATTTTAATGATGATGAAAAACATTTGACTGCTTTAAAAAAATTGGCTAGTAATTTTTCTCGGGTGCGAATAAATTTAATTCCGTATAATGATATTAGCACTGGCAAATTAAAAACCACTTCCAGAGAAAAAATTGAACATTGGCATGAAGAATTAATGAAATCTAGTTTTGTTTGTACTATTCGTCATTCTCAAGGCCAAGATATTGCCGCAGCTTGTGGTCAGCTTTGCAATAAAGTTTTGGAAAAGTAAGTGCCTCCCTAGTTCAGTGGTAGAACGGCGGTATCGTAAACCGCGAACGTCAGTTCGATTCTGACGAGAGGCTCAAATTGTTTAATGTTATTTGTTTTCATGCTATAATGGAGAAGTATGATTTCTCTAAAAGGAGTTTCAAAAAAATATTCCAAAGACAGCATGGGTTTAGAATTGGTTGATTTGCAAATCGATCCAGGTGAATTTGTGTCGGTTGTGGGTCAGAGTGGTACAGGAAAAACCACATTAGTAAAATTGATTATTGCCGAAGAAAAACCTACTGCTGGTGAAATTAATGTTGGTGGTTGGGATATTACTAAAATCAAAAGTCATGAAGTACCTTTTTTACGCCGTCAAATTGGCGTCGTTTTTCAGGATTTTAAATTACTCCCCAAAAGAACGGTTTACGAAAACGTGGCTTTTGCTTTGGAAGTAGCTGGCGAAACTCACAGCCGAATTGCCGAAGTTGTACCAAAGGTTTTGGATATTGTAAATTTAAAAAACAAAGGTGATCGTTATCCCCATCAATTATCTGGTGGAGAACAACAACGAGTGGTAATTGCTCGTTCTTTGGTGCATCGTCCCAAAATTTTGGTAGCCGACGAACCCACGGGAAATTTGGATGCGGTAAATACTCAGGAAGTAATGGAAATTCTAAAAAGAATCAATGAATTTGGTACAACAATTCTTTTAGTTACTCACAATAAAGACATTGTTAATCAACTTCGTCGGCGGGTAATAACTTTGCACAATGGCAGAATTATTGCCGATGAAAAAGAAGGAAAATATCGTTTATAAAATATGCTTGCTTTAATTCGCATTTTTAAATTTGCTTTACAAGATATCGGTCGTAATTTAGGATTGTCTTTTATGACGATTTTAATTTTAGTTTTAATGTTAATGTCGGTTAATACTCTAATCATTATTAACATCTTAACCAGTCAAGCAATTACTAGTGTAAAAGGACAGATTGATGTTAGTGTTTTTTTTCAACCAGAGGCTACGGATAAAAATATTGAAGAAATTAAGAGTTATTTAAATGCTTTTCCCGAAGTTACCGAAATTACTTATTTAAATAAGGATCAAGTTTTAGAAAATTTTAAAAATTTACATAAAAACAATCCGGATATTATGGCTTCTTTAGAAGAATTAGGGGAAAATCCTTTAGGGGCAACTTTGATTGTTAAAACGCGTGAACCAGAGGATTATACCAAAATTGTGGCTGCTTTAAGTTTGCCAGAATATGAAAATTTAATTGAAGCCAAAACTTTTGCCGATAGCGAAGTAGCAATTCAAAAGATTGAAAAAATAACCAAGCAAGTTGAAAAATTTACCGCTGGGGTAAGTGCCTTGTTTGCCTTAATTGCTTTTTTAATTATTTTTAATACTATCCGGGTGGCAATTTATACCCAAAGAATAGAAATTAGTATTAAAAAATTAGTCGGTGCTAGTAATTGGTTTGTACGCGGTCCTTATTTAGCCGAATCTTTAGTGTTTGCTTTAGTGGCAGTGTTGTTTACCGCTGTTTTTGTTGGTTTTGCTCTTAAGCTTATTGATCCATATTTAATGATTGTTTTTGGTGGTGAACCGGTCTTGACAAATTATTATTTATCGCATATTATATTGCTTACATCAGTACAATTTTTTGGTGTCTTACTCTTAACCATGTTTTCTAGCATGCTAGCCATGCGGAAACATTTAAGAGTGTAATTATTCGGGGATCGTCTAATGGTAGGACAGCAGCCTTTGAAGCTGTTTATCGTGGTTCGAATCCACGTCCCCGAGCTTGTTAATAAAACACGCTTGCCAGCGTGTTTTGTGGTATAATTGTCTGGTTATGATAGAAACCCTAGAAAAACCATTACCAAGTTTTCCGGCTTGCCAGGCCAGAGCTAAGAAATTAATTAATGAGCGTTTAAAATATTATAACCAGTTTTATAATTTTGTTTACCATAAAATTTCTATTCGCCGTCAAAAAACCCGTTGGGGCAGTTGTTCTAGTAATAAGCAACTAAGTTTTAATTATAAATTGTTTTTTTTACCGATTGAATTGGTGGATTATGTGGTAGTACACGAGCTTTGCCATTTAAAAGAAATGAATCATGGAAAAAAGTTTTGGCAATTGGTAAGTCAAACAATTCCTGATCATAAATTAAGAAAGAAAATTATAAATACTAGATTTACTAAATTTTAATTTTTATGAAAATTGCTATAATCGGTGGGGGAGCGGCGGGCATGATGTGTGCAGCCACAATTTGCGAAGAAAACCCAAAAATTGAAGTTTTTTTGATAGAAAAAAATTCTGCTTTAGGTAAAAAAGTTTTGTTAACTGGTGGCGGACGTTGTAATTTAACTACTGGGCTTGATGATTTAAAATTAGTTTTAAAAAAATATCCCCGCGGTAGCAAATTTTTGCAATCTGCAATGTATAGTTTCTCACCCCAAGCTGTTTATGACTGGTTTGAAAATCATGGTTTGCTTTTAAAAACCGAAAAAGACAAGCGAGTTTTCCCAAAGTCAAATAAAAGTGAAGATGTAGTAAGAGTTTTTACCAACATTTTTGGCAAACATAAAGTAAATTTGGTCTTGAATAGTGAAGTAAAAAAGATTGCCAAAAAAGCTGATGGATTTAAAATTACTTTTAAAAGTGGTAAAGAATTAATGGTCGATAAAGTAGTTTTAACGGCTGGTGGGTCTGCTTACCGACAAACAGGGTCTACCGGTGATGGCTATGGCATAGCTCTGTCCTTGGGACACTCTGTAAGCCCGTTAGCTCCTAGCTTAAGCTCTTTTATTACGCTAGAGCCATATAGTCACAATTTGGCGGGTTTGTCGTTTAACGAGGCAATTATTGGGGTTCAAGGCAAAAAGGAATTAGCGGTCAAAGGTCCGTTTTTGTTTACCCACAAAGGCCTTACTGGTCCGGCAGTTTTTGCTTTGTCGTCTTTAGTGGCTTTTCAAGAATGTAATACCAAAACACCAATAAAAATTATTTTGGATTTATTTCCCAATGAAACAAAAGAAATTCTGTTAAAAAAAATTAAGGAAGTTTTGAATCAAGATTCTAAAAAAACTTTCAAAAATAATTTGGTTAAATTTATACCGCAATCATTAATTGAAGTTTTGGGTAAAGAATTGAATTTGGTTTTAGAAAAAAAGAGTGCCGAAGTTGGTAAGGAACAAATTCAAAAAGTGGCAAATTTTGTTAAAAGTTGGCCACTAACAATTGTTGGTAAATCTGCAGGTGAGGAATTTGTAACAGCTGGAGGAGTAGAGTTAAACGAAATAAATCAACGCACTTTGGAATCCAAAATAGTCCCAGGTTTGTATTTTGCCGGAGAAGTATTAAATATTGATGGTTTTACTGGGGGTTTTAATTTGCAAGCTGCCTGGGCAACTGGCAGAAGCGCTGGATTGGCGATATGTTTAAAATATTAATGTTTTAATTATTGTGGTTAACTCTCTTGACGGATAGTAAGTGTTAATATAAAATAGGCCCATTACTTAATATATATATTTACTATGGTAGTTACACAACACAAGACTAATTTACGCGCGAAAATTCGTTGGGGAATGGTGGGAATCGTCGCTCTAATACTTTTAAGTGGTGTTTTTGATTTTCCAATGTATTTCAATAAAGGTATGAATTGGCTAAATACCAAAACAGCTTTGGGTTTACCAACAATTCCAGAAAAGGGTTTTAATTTAGGTTTAGACTTACAAGGTGGTGCTCATTTGCTTTATCAAGCCGATGTTACCAATATTCCTTTAGCCGAAAGAACAACTGCTGTAGAGGGTGTACGTGATGTTATTGAACGTCGGGTAAATGGTTTGGGTGTTTCCGAACCAGTGGTGCAAACCACCAAAGTCGGAGAAAATTATCGCGTAATGGTGGAATTGCCAGGTGTTAATGATGTAAAAAAGGCTATTCAAATGATTGGTGGTACACCTATTTTGGAGTTTAAAGAAGAAAATAATGAACCTGCCCGTACCTTAACAGTTCAAGAAAAAAAAGATTTAGATGCTTATAACAAAACTGCCAAAAATAAAGCCGTGGAAGCATTAAACAAAATTAAAACTGGTACAGATTTTAATAAAATTGTAACTGAATATTCCGAAGACCCGAATAGTACCAATAATGCAGGCTATTTAGGTTTTATTGGTAAAAATTATCCTGATACTGCTTTGTATGAATGGGCTAGTAAAAATGTTGAAAATGCTATTAGCAAAGAACCCATTCTATCCTTAGTTGGTTATAACGACTTAAAAAGAGGAAAAGAACAGAGCGGTGAAAGTGAAGTGCAAGCTAGTCATATTTTGATTTGTTATTTGGGAGCAAAAAATTGTGAAAGTCCTGTTTATAACAAAGAAGAAGCTTTGAAAAAGGCCCAGGAATTATTTAGCCAAGCTAATGCCCAAAATTTTGCCGAATTAGCCAAACAAAATTCTAGTGATCCTGGTTCAAAAAATAATGGTGGTGATTTAGGCTACTTTACCAAAGAAACAATGGTTCCTGCTTTTGCCGAAGCTGTTGGAAAAGCCAAAGTAGGAGAAATTGTTGGGCCTGTAGAAACAGAATTTGGCTATCATGTTATTTATAAAGTTAATGAACGTCAAAGTAAAGAATATGAACTTTATCGGGTTTTAATAAGAACCAAGACTGAAGCTGATATTATACCTCCGCAAGATGAATGGAAAGGTACTGGTTTATCTGGTAAACAATTAAAACGTTCCGAAGTTGTTTCTGACCCTACAACTGGAGAAGTACAAGTGTCTTTACAATTTAACGATGAAGGTACTGAATTGTTTAAAGATATTACTGAACGTAATGTTGGTAAACCAGTAGCTATTTTCTTGGACGGTCAACCTATTTCTGTACCAACAGTAAATACTCCAATTCGTGATGGACAAGCAGTAATTACTGGTGCTTTTGATTTACAAGAAGCAAAATTATTATCACAACGATTAAATGCTGGAGCCTTACCTGTGCCAGTGGAATTAGTTTCACAACAAACAGTTGGTGCAAGCTTAGGTAGTGAATCTTTGGCCAAAAGTTTGCGGGCTGGTTTAGTTGGAATAGTTTTAGTAGCAATTTTCATGTTGCTTTACTATCGTTTATTGGGTCTTTTATCAATAATTGCCTTAATTTTGTATTCCTTTCTTGTGTTGGCCGTCACTAAATTGATTGGGGCCACTCTTACCCTGTCTGGTATAGCTGGTTTTATTATGTCTATTGGTATGGCTGTTGATGCGAATGTTTTGATTTTTGAACGCATGAAAGAAGAATTACGTAGTGGTAAGAGTTTAAAAGCTGCAGCCGAAGAAGGGTTTTTACGCGCTTGGCCTTCTATTCGTGATAGTAATATTTCCACTCTAATTACCTGTGTAATTTTAATTTGGTTTGGTTCTAGTTTTGTTCAAGGCTTTGCTGTTACTCTAACCATCGGTGTTTTAATGAGTTTGTTTACCGCAATTACAGTATCCAGAACTTTGGTACGTTTTGTAATTCCATGGTTTAATGAATTTGGTAATCGTTTATTTTTAGGCTCTAAGAAAATTGATCAATAATTTTATGATAAATGTTATTAAACATCGTTACGTAAATTTAGTCCTGTCTGGAGCCTTGTTTCTCGTAAGTGTGGCTGCCCTTTTGATTTTTGGTTTAAAAGCTGGTAATGATTTTCGCGGTGGTTCATTATTGGAAACTCGTTTTACCGAAACAGTGCCGGTAGTTACTGAAGTAAAAAGTAGTGTAGAAAGTTTAGCTTTAGGTTCTATTTCAGTTCAGTCTACCAATGAAAAGGGTTTAATTATCAAAATGCCATTTTTAAATGAGACTGATCATGCTAAAGTTTTAAGTAAAATTCGCAAAGACTTTGAAATTGATAATAATAAAGTTTTAGAAGTGCGTTTTGAAACTGTTGGCCCAGCTGTAAGTAAAGAATTAAAATCTCGCTCACTCTATGCTCTCGCAATTGTAATTATTGGTATAATTCTTTATATTGCTTATTCTTTTAGAAAAGTTTCTCGTCCAGTTACTTCTTGGAAATATGGAGTAGTGGCAGTTGTTGCTCTATTTCATGATGTGACCATTACTGCTGGTGTTTTTGCTTTCTTGGGTCATTACGCTGGAGTAGAAGTTGACATACCGTTTGTGGTTGCTTTGTTAACTATTCTTGGTTATTCAGTAAATGATACCATAGTAGTGTTTGATCGTGTTCGTGAAAACTTAATTCGCCATAGCGCTGAAAATTTTGCCGAGACTGTTAATATTGCGATTAATGAAACTTTTGCCCGTTCTATCAACACCACATTGACTACTTTGCTTACGTTGGCAGCTCTATACTTTATTGGTGGAGAAACAATCAAAAATTTTACTCTGGCTTTATTAATTGGTATTTTCTTGGGTGCATATTCTTCAATTTTTGTGGCCTCACCTTTACTAGTAGAATGGTTTAGATTTGAACGTCGTGGACAATAATAACAATCAATCAACAAGCCCCGGTTTCCCGGGGCTTTTGTTTTGTGGTATAATAACTATAGTTGAAACTAAATAACATATTTACTATGAATGATTCTATTTTAAGGCACATGATTGCCAGTGCTGCCACTTTAATTACCTTTTTAGCCTATCTTTCAGGGTATTTTTCTGGTAAGGTTGGTTGGTGGTGGACAGGCATATTTTTAGTAGCTATTTATTTTGCAATGTTTAAATTTGTAGACGCCGGTGGTCATCATTAAATTACTTATAGTCAATTTATTGAACTATGGATTTCGGTTTATTTGTACTTAATTTGGATTTGAGGTCTTTAGAAATATTTTTTGCTCAAGCTCCTGTAAAAGTTGTTTGGGATTTATTTGTTATTGTTGGTTGGGCTGTTCTGGCCTATGCTGTAATTTATGCTGGAGCACTACTTTGGGTTACTTATCGGCAAAATAAATTTGTGGCCCATTGGGAGTGGCAAGTTTTGGCAATAGACATCCCTGCCTTGAATATTCAAACTCCGATGGCAGTAGAACAAATGTTCAATCAAGTTTCTGGAGCTTTCAATCATGTAGACATAACCGAAAAATATTGGCATGGTTTTAAACAACAGTGGTTTAGTTTCGAAATTATCAGTATTGAAGGTTATATTCAATTTTTAGTACGTACCGAAAAAACCTTTCGTGATTTAGTAGAAACTGCTATTTATGCACAATACCCAGATGCCGAAGTAGTAGAAGTAGAAGATTACGTAAAAACTATGCCTGATAGTTTTCCCAATAAAGAATACGAAATTTGGGCGGCAGATTTTGGACCAACCGAAAATTGGGCTTATCCAATTCGGACTTATGAAGAATTTGAACATAAAATTTCCAAAGATACTGTTTTAAAAGATCCTATGGGTACTTTCTTAGAGAGTTTTGCACGTTTGGGTCCCGGAGAACAAATGTGGTTTCAAATTATTGTAGAACCAATTTCTAATCATTGGAAAGAAGAAGTAATTGAAAAAATAGAAGAGTTAACAGGAGCTGGACATGCACATGGTCATGGTGGGGGAATTTCTAATGCTTTAGATAAATTACCGAACGCTACCTTAAAAAGCTTAGAATTTATTGGTGACCAAATATTTGGTCGTGAAGCTGGTGAAGAGGAAGAACATGAAAAAGAAGAGAAAAAGGAATTGTCTCCTGGTCAAGGTCGATTAATTGAGGGTATGGAAAATAAAATTCAAAAAATTGGTTTCAAAACCAAAATGCGTGGAGTATATGTTGCTCGTAAGGAAGTTTTTCGTAAGGAAAGAGGAATACATGCGCTTATTGGAGCGATTAGCCAGTTCAATATTCCCAATGCCAATTCTTTAAACGCTGTTTATAAAACATCGGCTACTTCATTTTTTGCCGATAAAGTTATTCTTCATCGTAAAAATTTATTAATGAAAGCTTATAAAAAAAGAAAAATGGGTGCTGGCTCCAATCCCTATGTTTTAAATATTATGGAATTGGCTACAATCTGGCATTTCCCTATGTCTCATGTAAAAACTCCTTTGCTTCAAAAAGCTGCTGCCAAACAGTCAGAACCACCTGCGGGTTTGCCAGTAGAATCTGTTTTAAATCCAGTTTGGGCGAGTGAAGAAAATAGAGCTAAAAAAACAGAAAAGGAATCGGGGAAAAAAGTAAGTTATATTACTGATTCTGGGAGTATTAAGTATGATGATGATTTACCTTTTGCTTAATAAAAAATACCTCGCAAATAGTGAGGTATTTTTTTTAACGATGATTTAAATGAGTCTTATGATAAGGTTTATCAAAAAATCTTATCCAAAAAAAGTTTACTAAATACTTTAATATCATTTTTGGAATGCCTTCATTGTTAAAACGCCGGGCAGATGAGTGAACAAAAAAAATTAAATCAAAATCAATTTTTCCTAAAGGGGAAATTTTCTTAGCAAGCATTACATCATCACCATAAAAATTTAATTTTTTGTCCCAGCCACCAATTTTGATAATAATTTCTTTTTTAATTACCATGTTGCCTCCGTAAATTACCGAATTGATAAGTAGATTTGATAAGTAAGCCAAGTAATCGTAAGGCTTAGCAATTAAAAGATTTTTCAATCTAGAATTATCATAAAAATAGTAAGGACCACTTAAACAAATAATATTTTCATTTTTAAATTTATTTTGCACAATCTTTAACCATTCGGTCGTAATTCGACAGTCAGCATCAATAAAAGCAATTAGTTCTCCATTGGTGTTTTCTAAACCTTTTTGGCGAGCGTGGGTGGTACCCATCGTTGGTTCAAATAATAATTTTACCTCGGGAAAAGAATTAGCAATTATGGAAGTTTTGTCGGTAGAATTGTTGTCGACGACAATAATTTCTGCGTTTTTTGGTCCATATTTTATAAGACTTTCTAAACATTCTTTTAAATATTTTTCTTCATTGTGGGCAGGAATAACAAATGATATTTTCATAGTATGCACTATTTTACAATGCTTGCTAAATTTTGGCAAATAGTATAGTCTATAAGTGATATGTCAGACGAAGTTCAACAAATTAAGGATAAAATTGACGTGGCTGATCTTGTGGGGGAATACGTTCAGTTAAAATCAGCTGGAACAAATAAAAAAGGACTTTGTCCTTTTCATCATGAAAAATCTCCCTCTTTTATGGTTAGCTCCGAACGTGGAAGTTGGCATTGTTTTGGTTGTGCCAAAGGTGGAGATATTTTTTCTTTTGTTCAAGAAATAGAGGGTATGGAATTTAAAGAAGCCTTAAAATATTTGGCTGACAAAGCTGGGGTGGTTTTGACTTCTTATAAAAGTGAAGTGGACTCTAGTCAAAAAAATCGTATTAAAAATATTAATACCGAAGCTGCTAGATTTTTTCATAATTTTTTATTAAAAATTTCTACCGCCAAACCAGCCATGGATTATTTGATGCGGCGCGGTTTAAAAATAGAAACAATTTCCGAATGGCAAGTTGGTTTTATTCCCGAACAATGGGATTTACTTACTCAATATTTATTAAAAAAGGGTTTTGCTATCAATGATTTGGTGGCGGCTGGGCTAACAATTAAACGTGAGGGCGCTGACGAACAAACTGGTAGAGGGTTTTATGATCGTTTTCGTGGTCGAGTAATGTTTCCAATTTGGAATGTTCATGACGAAGTAGTTGGCTTTACTGGCAGAATTTTGGTGGAAAAAGAAAACTCTGGCGGTAAGTATGTAAATACGCCACAAACCGATGTTTACGATAAATCGCGCGTTATCTATGGCTTAAACAAAGCTAAGCAACAGATTAAAGCCAAAAATTTGATTGTAATGGTTGAGGGCCAAATGGATGTGATTGCGTGTCACCAAGCGGGAATGAAAAATGTAGTCGCAACGAGTGGTACAGCTTTTACTGATGAACAGATAAAACTATTAAGTAGATATACCAAAAATTTAAATATGGCATTTGATTTAGATTCTGCAGGTTTAAATGCCGCTGAAAAATATGTCGGGCCGGCTTTACGTGCTGGTTTGAATGTTGTTTTGACTCGAATACCAGAAGGTCTTGGTAAAGATGCCGATGAATGTATAAAAAATGATAGAGATAAATATTTTGATGCTGTAAATAAGGCCGAGGATATTTTAGCTTGGTTTTTGTATAAAGTTTGTTTTAAAAGAGATATTAATAATTTTAGAGATAAAGAGTTAATTGTGGATGATTTTATTTATACCCTTATTCAAGTTACATCATCTTTAGTGCGTGATCATTGGCTTAAAGAATTATCTGAAAAAGTAAGTATTGATAAATCTGTTTTACAAGAAAGAATGTTAGAATTGAAAACGTCATTTAAACCTCCTCAATTTAGTTCAATTGTTGAGAAATCTCAAAAAAATTTTATTAAAAATAAGGGTCGTTTTGAATTGTTAGTAGAGCGTTTACTAAGTTTGTTGTTACGTTTCCCAGTTTTAAAAAATGAAGTTAATCCAGAATTATCCCAGATTATTTCTGCTTCTGTTTATTCACCTCTTTACGAAAAAATAAAAATAGGTTATAATGTAAATGAAGTTGCAGTCAATCAAGAAAAAGAGGACTTGCTCGATATTTTGTTATTACAATCCGAATGGGAATTTGCCGAAGTTACCAATACAACAGCGAAGAATGAATTACAAAATATTAGTCAAATGGTTCGTGAAGAATGGCAAAAAAAACGTCGTCGTGAATTGCAAAGAGAAATTGAATTTGCCGAAAAAAATAATGAAACGGAAAAATTAAAAATACTTTTCGAAGAATTTGGTAATTTGAATAATTAATTTGTTTATCAACTAACTTTCAGTCATGAAAAAGAAAGTTGTAAAAATTCAAAAGATAGCTCGTAAAAAAGTTGTCAAAAAAATCAAAGCAATTCAGAAGATTGCTAAAAAGGCGAAAGCCCCTAAAAAAATTGCCCTTAAGTCATTAAAAAGGGTTGGTAAAAATAAACTAGTTAAAAAATTAATTAACCATAAAAAAAAGTTACCTCTTAAAAACAAGGTAGAAGTTGTAGTACCCGAAGAAATTATTTTGCCCCCAAGTGAAGAGCAAATTTGGCATTTACTAGACAAGGGACGCAGTCGGGGATTTGTTACCGAAATAGAAGTTTTGTCATTATTTCCACGGTTAGAACAGTATCTAGAAGTTTATGAATCATTCCAAAACACTCTAGACAAAAATGGCGTGGGAATTGTTGAAATGAAAGAAGGTCTGTTGGGTCAACACCATGAACGTCGAGAAATTTTACAAGGATTTCAAGGCGAACAACCCGACATAAAAGAGGGCGCGGAATTTGATTTTGGGACAATTTCTCAGGATTCAATCCAAATGTATTTGCGGGAAATCGGTAAAATTCCTTTACTCACTGCCGAAGAAGAAGTTTCTTTGGCGAAGCGTAAAGAAAGAGGTGATAAAGAAGCTGACAAAAAATTGATCGAAGCAAATCTGCGTTTGGTGGTGTCAATTGCTAAAAAATTTGTGGGCAAACAATTATCTTTATTAGACTTAATACAAGAAGGCAATATTGGTTTGTTTCGAGCAGTGAAGAAATTTGACCACCGTAAGGGTTATAAATTTTCTACTTATGCCACCTGGTGGATTCGCCAGGCAATTACTCGGGCTTTGGCAGATCAGTCGCGGACAATTCGTATTCCGGTGCACATGGTAGAAACAATTAATCGTTTTCAGCAAGTTGAACGTCGTTTGCTTCAAGATTTAGGTCGTGATCCTACTCCGGAAGAGTTGGCTGCCGAAATGGGTGAAGAAGTAGAAAAAATAAAACACATTATCAAAATTTCCCAAGATACTGTTTCACTCGAAACTTCTGTTGGTGATGATGACGATGATGATGATTCTTCTTTATCCGATTTTATTGAAGATGTAAAATCAGTTAGTCCTTCGCAAGCAGCTGGTCGGGAATTATTAAAAGATTACATTCGTGAAGCATTAAAAGATTTATCGCCACGTGAACAAAAAATATTGGAAATGCGTTTTGGTTTAACCGATGGTGTTACTCATACTTTGGAAGAAGTTGGTAAAGAATTTGATGTTACTCGTGAACGTATCCGTCAAATCGAAGCCAAGGCATTGGAAAAAATTCAAACCTTTGGTATTTCGGGAAAATTAAGAGATTACTAAATAAAAAAATCCCGATCTAATCGGGATTTTTTAATTCCCTCCCTTTTAAAAAGGGAGGTTGGGAGGGATTTTATTTTAGATTATTTTTACTGCCTGCCACCAAGCATTTATATAATCAGCGCGTTTGTTTTGATATTTAAGGTAATAGGCGTGTTCCCAAACATCGAGGGCCAAAATTGGTTTGTGGCCCAAAGTAAGAGGGGAATCTTGATTGGGAAGTTGATAAATATTCAATTTACCATTTGGTTCTTCTACCAACCAAACCCAACCAGAACCAAATAGTGTAGTAGCCAAATTAGTAAAATCTTCTTTAAATTTTTCTACAGAACCAAAATCAGTAATAATTTTTTCTACAAGTTTTTCATCAATTTCTTTATTTGGTCCCATTGTTTGCCAATAAAGATTATGATTTAAATAACCACCACCCATGTTTTTTAGTTTTGTCCAATCAGCATCATCAACATTTAATTTTTCTAGATTTGTCAAAATTTCTTCAGCTGTCATTTCGGCTAATTCTGGGTATTTATCTACAACAGCTTGAAAATTATTCAAGTATGTTTGATGGTGTTTGGAATAGTGAATCTCTACTGTTTGGGCATCTAAATGTGGTTCTAGAGCCTCAAAAGAATAGGGGAGTTTGGGGAGTTCAAATTTCATAGATTTTATATTAATTAATTAACCATTGCATACTTTAATAGTATAATATATAGTATTAGCTGTCAATTGTGGATGGTTAGTTGGCTGTTGACAGATTTTTTATTGTATGTTTTAATATAGATATAGTTAATCAATAAACTAATATGGTTTTTTTAAAACAAGCAAAAGAATATCTAAATTTTATTGTTTTGTTTGTATTAATTCTAATTAAATAATGCTCCCTGCCAAGGGAGTTTTTTAATATTTATATATTATGTATAAAAGAATATTTATACTCGTGGCTATGTTAATAAGCACCTTAATGCTTGTTAATGTGGTAAACGCTTTTACTTTTACTTCATCTGATGATGAAGAAACAGAGATTGTAAACATTGATTTTAATCCAAGTGATGACAGTGACACAGGCACGGTTAATTTGATAATTCCGCCAAATACTGTTTCGTTAAATGCAGAAGATTTTATTGGTCAAAGTATCAACATTAGTAAAATGGGTCCTGGTTTAGAAACGGTAAATAGGAATCACACTGGCATCTATGAACATCCAGTATTAGAGCCAAGATACTATAAAAGTTTAAGTTTAAATATAGCACCAATGACGGAAGTTACTTCTACTGTGGAAATATTTATTTCAGCAAATGGTCGTGAATATATTTCTTTGGGGCCTATTTATCCACATTTTTCCGCATCAAATACTTACAATTTTAATATTAGTCAGTATTTTAATGGTTTAAAAACTTTACAATTTAGAATTGAAATTGGCAAGGAAAGTACTGCTGTGGTGACAAATGTTTCTATAGATTATGATTTAGTGGTTAATGCAGGAGAATTAAATATTAAAAAAGATGAAAATTACTTTATTGATAAATATGTAGAAGTAGGTACAGAAAAATCAAAATCAATGAAATTGTTATTAACAGCTCAAGATGAAGATATGCGTCTTGATTATTTACAGTTTGGAACTACCGGTTTGGATGGGTATGCTCAACAAATAAATAATGCCTACCTATATGATAATTTTGGTAATCTTTTAGGTATTGCTGTACCAACTTGGAACGATGGAACAATGGATTTTTATTTAAATAATTTTGTAATACCAAAAGATCAAGAAATAAGTTTGGAAGTAAAATTAGATATTAGCCTTGATGCAGCAAAAAATATTGAATATGTGCCTTGTTCACTTTATAATGTACAAGCAACTGGGGTTTCAAGCGGTATAGAAAAATATTATGACTTATTTGATCGTGGTATCGGTTCTTTTCAATGGTTAGCTAAAAGTTATGCCCCAGCAGGAAATTTATTTTTAGAATTTTTTGGAACAGGTGGTGTTGGTATGACCGACAGATATTTTATTGATGCTTCAGGAAAAAAGAATGATGCTGTTTGTAATGACGAAGTAACTTGTCCAATGAATGAACCAGAACATTACAATTTTCATTATTCTGCAAATTTTGATGGTGTTGACGATTACTTAACTATAAAAAATTCTACTTCTTTAAAAATACAAGATGCTATTACAATTGAAACATGGATAAAACCATTTGCGACTTCTAGTGATGCTAGTGATTGGATGATTATTGGCTCAAAAGGCTTGTCATATGAGTTAACGGTAAGTAAAAAAGGTGTTGTACGAGCTGGTATTATCAATGAATTAAACAAAAGAGTGATTTTGGATGTTAATAAACCAGAGATTATCAATAATTGGACTCACTTAGTTATGACTTATGACGGTTCGGATATAAAGCTGTATATGAATGGTATTCTAGTTGGAACAAAATCACAAACAGGTAAAATTAGAAATATTGCAGGTGATTTGTTAATTGGAAAGCATGCAAATACCTATCATTTTAATGGTATGATTGATGAATTTTATGTTTATGATAAGGTGCTTGATGCTTCTGTAGTTTTAGAACATTATAATGAATCTCCTGTAAATATTTAGAAATAGGCATTCCAAAAAACAAAACCGTCCTAATGGGCGGTTTTGACTTATTATATTATATCATATATAATAAGTATGTTATATTTATATTTTTATCTTATGAAAAAACTTTTTTTTGTTTTTATAATATCAGTATTGGTTGGTTTAATAGTTTTGCCAAATTTTGTTTTAGCCCAAACAACTGTTGTTTCGCAAAATAAAATTGAATACACTTTGTTTCATTTAGAAACCTGTGCACACTGCAAAGCAGAAATTGAATTTTTGAATGAGAAGGTTTTTCCTCTCTATGGTCAGTATTTGGATTTTCATTTATACGAAGTTAGTATAGAAAAAAATGCCAAATTATTTGAAGAATATGGTAAAAAATATTCTGTTCCCGCTGGTTCCGTACCAGTCGCTTTTATTGAGGGCACAGTAATTTCTGGCTATGGTACAGACAAAACTACTGGCAAAGAGATAATGAAAGTTATTGAACAAAAATTACAAACCAAAGGATTAATTCAAACTCAAACAAATGGAGCTGTTAATGCAGATAAAGTAAGTATCCCTGTCTTAGGTGAAATTAATCCTAAAACATTTTCTTTACCGCTTTTGACAATTATTATTGGTTTGCTAGATGGCTTTAATCCTTGTGCTATGTGGGTGTTGTTGTTTTTAATAACTTTACTCTTGGGCATGGAAAATCGGAAAAGAATGTGGTTTTTGGGTTCGATTTTTATTGTTACTTCTGGAGCGGTTTATTTTGTATTTATGGCGGCTTGGCTTCAACTCTTGTTATTTTTG
>Ga0172379_10006136_pt1 | contig 16304 bp, 9 predicted proteins | sample GrowelOW334metaG_FD_119756 | JGI IMG/M metagenome (GOLD analysis project Ga0172379, IMG submission 119756) | Groundwater microbial communities from an aquifer near a municipal landfill in Southern Ontario, Canada - Groundwater well OW334 metaG | ecosystem: Environmental > Aquatic > Deep... | reverse complement strand
TAAAAGAATTAAAGTATAAACCATCATCCTTTAGATTAATGGTTTCGTGTTTTAATTCAAACCGATTATTCAACACGGCAGGTTTTACAAATACATTATTAAATGTTAGTTCGCCAGTAATTTATGGGTTGTCAGATGCGCCTTTTACAGAAATATTTCCTGTAATTGTTCCGGCGGCTTCGGTTATTTGCCCCATCGAAAATGCTTCAATTGTTTTCATTGAAAGCGATTGAATATCAGTAATAATATGGATTGAATTGTTGCCGCCAGCAGGAATATAATATCCTTTTGCTGTTAGCTTGTTATCGGTTCCCGATAAATTTACATCCAAATCAAATCTTCCGGATGTCGGATTATCAGCTTTTACTGATAAATCGCCGATAGGAACATCACGTACAATAAGCTTGCTAATCGTGGCATCTGCAATTATTCCATAGCTTTCATTCACTCTTTTTAGCAATACGTTTCCATTCAGCCTTCCTCTCACCAAGCTTGTGTCCTTTTCAATGATGCGGGAAATGTCTTCAAGCTTAAAATTCTTTATTTCCAGGTTCAAATCATCATTGAATTTATTGTGAACCGATGCGAAATTAATCTGGCTTTCATTGCTAGTCATAAAAAGGTGATGGATTAAAAAACCATCTTTCCCAAATTCAATATAATTATCGGCGGCAATGTTCCATCTATGGTTCATTAGGTAGAAATCATTGTTCAGTACCAGCCTGTAAATAGAATCATTTCTGGTAATTTGCGAACGAATCAGCAGCTTTTTATCCTGATTATCAGCAATTGACGATATATTTGCAAATAGCGTATTATTTTCCAGTTTTCCATCAATAAGTAAGTTCTCTAATTTTACTTGAGCGTTTGAAACATTGCTGCTGGTAATTTTATAGTTTAATGCAGCCGTATCAGAATTTATATTCACCGCCAAGTCATTGATTACCGTGGTGCTGTAAACTATTTTTTTTATGTTGGCATCTAATTTCAGATCGTTTGTTTCACCGTTAAAACTTCCACGAATTATACCGGGCTCAAACTCTTTGAGCTTTGGCAACAGAACCTGTGAAAGCATGGGATGATTGTGCAGTTGAATTTCAAAAGTAAAATTTGATGGAGTGCTTATTTTTTCTGTTTTAAGACTGTCTGAGAATTGAAAATAATTACCTACGAAATCGCTGAGTTCCGCTTGAAGGTAGGCAGGAGAAATGTTTCCCGAATATTTTATATCAACCAGTGAACTGGTGATGCTTAGTTGGCTTTTGTTCGGTTCATTTATCGAAGCAAATAATACAGAATCAAGTCGATATACTTTTTCTCCTTGTGCAACTATAATATTCGAAATTCCGGCTGTGCCATTTAATGTATTTAAAGTTACACCCTTTAAATCTGCAGCTACAGTTAAACCTATACGAATGTCATCTTTTGTGAAATTTAGCTTTTGAAGGTCGGCTCCTTCAACATTTAACCTGAATTTAAAATGTTCCTGATTTGGATTTATGTTTACCACACCCTCAAAACCAACTTTAGCATTTTCGTCATTCAAATTCACGTTGCCTTCAAATTCCGGCCCTCGGATAGTGCCATCAATACTAAGGTTATGGTATGCATATTTTTTCAAATAAATCTCTGAAACTTCAGCATCAATTTTTGCTGTAATTGTATTTTTATCGAGTCCATGCCCTTTAGCTGCAGCGGTTAGAGTAACAGTGCCAAATAGGGTTGTATCTTTTAGTAAGCCTCCCAAATCGAAATTGCTTATGCTAACGTTGCTGGTGAAATTTTCATTTTTATCAATGCTTGCAAAAAGTTGGGCTGATCCAAAGCTAGTGGCCAATTCCACGGTCGATTCAAAGGATTTCATAGTCCCATTGAAAGCAAGTTTTACTTCCAAATTTTCAGGAAGTTCAATACTGTCAGGTATTGCAGACCCTACCATCATTAAAATATCATGCTTTGTTGTATGCAGTTTCAGGTTGGGAAAACTAAAATATGCAGTTGCTGCATCGGGCAAACCTGCTATATTGAAATCAGTTTCTAAAAGGGTTCCAACCCCAGTTTTGATAAGCATGTTTTCCCCTTTAAGATTGTTCACCTTTCCATTTACAGTGCCCGAAATGTGGGTACTATTTGTTATATTTTTGAAGAAGGGTTGCTTTATAAGTTGAGGATTGAAATAAAGTACATCCGCATTATTGATGCTTACATTGTCGAGTTCCAAATTCAGTATAAGGTAGGGTAGGGAGTCTTTTAACGATTTTAACGAACTGTATTGCATGTTCAAATCAGCAGCAATTGACGAATGCGTAGTTTCGGCGTTCAACTTTTTCAACGTTATGGAATGTTTATCCATGTTGAATTCCGTTTCAAACTTGGTAATTGCGAATTGATTCTGATCAAGGGTACTGAATTGGTTAATTGTTATTTGAGTAGCATCAGCGGAGTAAAGTAAATCAGTTGCCTCAAGATTTAAATTACTGAATTGCAAGCGGTTGACATCAAAAGTATTTCTTTTTTCGGGCTTGTTTATTCCGTTAGTGTAAACTACATTAGAATTATTGATTTGTATGTTTTTGGCTGTTATTATTGGCAGAATACTTTCTGGTTTTTTAGTCTCTGCAATTGCTAGCTTTGTTATTTTAACACTTGCGTTCAGTTGCTCAACGAGCAATTTATCTATGCTATAAATGGATTTCGCGATATCGATTTCATCCATTTTTAAATCCAAATCCTTTAGAACCACTGTTACACTCATTCCGCCAAATGCATCATCATACCGAAGTCTGATATTTTTCAGATTTACTTTATTAATGCTGAAAGTCCATTTGGAAGCGGGTTTAGGGTTAATTTTTGCACTGGTGCTTGTGTCGCTAAAAGCCGTAATTAGAAAGTTGTAATTGAAAAGCGAATCGGTTTCGGTGCTGTAAAGATTGATGGTTGCATTTTCCAAGCCGAACGAGCTTATAGATATCTTGCTGGAAATTAAATCGAAAAGTGCCATGTTTATTTTTGCCTCACCGGCAAAAAGCAAGGTATCTTTTTGAATATCCTCCAAAAACAGATTATTAATAATAACTGATTTTGGAAAAGAAATGTGGATGTTTTTTATCTCGACACGCGTATGCGTTTTGTTACTTACAAAAGTAGTTGCAAAGCCTACAATTTTGTTTTGAATTGTAGGAATTTGGATTATTGCAGCAATAATTACAAATAAAAGCACAAACCCTATTGCCACCCATAGAATAGCCTTTAACGTTTTTTTTATAATTGTTTTTACCGTATTCAATTATCATGGTTTTATTTCTTGGCTCTCACATACATTTCCAACACAATAGCATCTTTTACAACGTGTATTTCTGAAATACATACAAACTTTAAAAACCCTTTCAGCTTCTTTATCTTATTCAAATCAATTTTTACTTGTTCATTCTTTAAATCCCATTCAATGGGGGAGTTTGTCAGTTTTTGTTTCAGAAAAAAGTGAGCCACTTTAGTTGCAATAGTTGCAAGTCCATCCACTTCATAATGGATTAAAACCACCTCATCTTTTACCTCCTTAATTATCAAAACTACCGAATCAATATAGGTAGCTTCAATTTTGTTCACTTCAATATTCTTTAAGTCAATATCAATGTTGTATTGATTACTTAAAAATTGTTGAACTTCCGATAATGGTATAACTAACTGCATTGCCCAAGTATAAGCCAGATAATTATAAAAACCATAATGATTCCTAAACAGCCACCACCTAATTTCATTGCTCCATAACCTGCAAGTAATCCTTTGAAAATATTATTCATAATCTATTTATTTTGAATTACACGTTATTACAATGCAAAAGTATAGCTGTTAATCAAGTATAGTGTTACACAATAATTGATAAATGTTATATTCTTCACAGATTCCTCTTTTAAGAAAAAACCAAATGTGGACATATTACAACTATTCCAATTTATTATGTAACACTTTCCGGATTTAATGTATTTAGTTTTGTATCTCTATCCTTTTTATACAAATAATTAAAAATCAACATTATGAGAATAGCAGGAATAGTATTATTGATTATAGGCCTTGTTGGTACTTTAGTTTTTGGAATACAGGCTTTTCAGGACACGGAAACCTTTAGTTTTTTAGGGATCAACATTGGCGTATCGGGTGCTAACTGGAGTCCGGTAATAATAAGTGGAGTAATATTGTTGGTTGGCTTTATTCTAATGAGCTTAAGCAAGAAATCTTAGGTTAATTGACGTTTATATCCTCCTCCGTCAGATGCTAAAAGGTCACACCCAACTCAAAGTATTCGATGAAGGAGAATCTTTGAGCGTGTTTTACCAGTAACTTTTCAGGTAACAACAATCCATCCTCACTGCATCCTATCCAATGTGTGAATATTGCAACTATATGCAATATATATGTAACATATTATGTATTAACCAAATATATCTTTGGATACATATAATATCCCTATTTTGATTCTTGACTTGAAAGAACTTTTCAGGTTATTCAATCAATATTTTTTTAGGTCGGATTGTTTATTACTGTTTAATATATTAAAAATTCAGATGTGATGATAGCTACAGATTTTAAATACCCAAACACAGTAAGGATATCCATTATTTTTATTGGTCTGATAGCCTTATTTGCGGTACTATTTGTTGCAAGGGGCATTGTGGTACCTATTATTTTTTCAACCATTATAGCCATTTTGCTAAACCCCATTGTAAATTTTTTGGTACGCATTAAAATAAACAGGGTAATAGCCATTGTAATAGCCCTGCTCATAACCTTTATGGCAATTTTTGGGTTAGGGGCATTCTTTATTTCACAGGCTAGCCGCTTTAGCGACGCCTGGCCCACATTGGTTGATAAGTTTACCCAATTCCTGGATGAGGGCACTATTTGGGCTTCCTATTTATTGAAAATTAAACCAGAAAAAATTGATGCCTGGATTTTGGAGGGCAAGGCGGAGCTTTTAAACAAAAGCAGTGCCGTTATTGGCCAATCGCTCTCCAGCATAAGCCATGGATTAGTAGCCATGCTATTAATTCCTGTGTACATTTTTATGATGCTATTTTACCAATCGTTGTTACTGGAGTTTATTCAAACCCTTTTTGGCGAAAGCCATAAAACCGAAGTAAGTAAAATAGTTATGCAAACCAAATCGGTTATTCAGCATTACTTATTGGGCCTTATTATAGAATTTGCCATAGTTGCAACGCTAAACACCACAGTACTTTTGATACTGGGAATTGATTATGCAGTACTTCTGGGTATTATTGGGGCATTATTAAACCTGATACCCTATATTGGAGGAATCGTAGGAGTGGCAATCCCAATGATTGTTGCTTTGGTAACCCAAAATTCTATTTGGACCAGCGTTTATGTATTGATAGGATATTACATCATTCAACTCATTGATAATAACTTACTGGTGCCCTTGGTAGTGGCATCAAAAGTAAAAATAAATGCACTTTTTTCAGTAATTGTAGTTATTGTAGGCAATGCACTTTGGGGCATTCCGGGCATGTTTCTTTCCATACCGCTACTGGCCATTGTAAAACTAATATGCGACAATGTTGATTCATTAAAACCTTGGGGTTTATTGTTGGGTGATACCATGCCTACCTCCACCATATTGAATATCCATCCATTAATTAAGAAAATAAAAACGAAATTATGATAGAAGTTAAAAGAGAAGGCATATTGCTGGACAAAACCGAACTAGAATTTGAAAACGAAGGTGTGTTAAATCCTGCTATTATTCGTGAAGGCGATAATGTTCATGTATTTTATAGAGCTGTGCGCAACGGTAACAATTCAACCATTGGATACTGCCGATTAGACGGGCCATTAACCGTAGCCGAGCGTTGGGATAAACCATTTATGGTTCCTGAGTTCGATTATGAATCGAAAGGGGTGGAAGATCCGCGTATCGTAAAAATTGATGACACGTATTACATGACCTACACCGCTTATGATGGAATAAATGCTAGGGGTGCCTTGGCAACTTCTAAAGATTTAGTACATTTTGAAAAACACGGCATTATTACCCCGCCGATAACTTATGCAGAATTTGTGTTCCTAGCGGAAACTGCCGGTAAGGTAAATGAGAATTATTACAACAACCAAAACTTTTATCACCATAAAGCCGATCCTGAAAAGAAAATGATTTTGTGGGATAAAAACGTTGTGTTTTTTCCGCGGAGGATTAAAGGAAATTTGGTGTTTTTTCACCGCATACGGCCCGGCATTCAGATTGTTAGCGTAAAAAACCTAAAGGATTTAACTCACGGATTTTGGAAAAAATACTTTAACAATTTTCATGAACATATTGTATTCGACCCTATTTATAAGCACGAGCAAAACTATATAGGAAGCGGTTGCCCACCTATTGAAACCGAACACGGTTGGTTACTTATATACCACGGAGTAGAAATAACCGATATAGGTCCCATATATTCGGCCTGTGCAGCGGCTTTGCTCGATTTGGATAACCCAGCCCGAGTAATTGCTCGAATGCCTTACCCGCTGTTTTTTCCAGAGCAAAAATGGGAATTGCGCGGCGATGTAAACAATGTAGTCTTTCCAACCGGAACCGCCTTATTTGGCGATACCCTTTACATATACTATGGTGCAGCAGATGAACGGATAGCCTGTGCCTCGGTGTGTTTCTCTTCACTTTTGACCGAACTTTTATCACATACTATCAAAGATGAAAAATAAAGACCTTTCGAATCCATTCCTGCAGGACTCCCCTCACTTTGTTGAGTTGTTTGGCCTATTAAATGAAAATCTAGTAGATGTGACCTTTGCAAAGAGGAAACAGGTTCCCAAAAAAAGTCAACTAAACGAATTGGCTGAAATACTGGTTATTACCTCATATCCGCCAAGGGTATGCGGCATAGCAAGCTATTCGCAGGATTTGATACAAGCACTAAACAAGACATTCAGCCACTCATTTGCCATTAAAATATGCGCCTTGAATTCAGGTGAGGCCAGTTTTAACTATCCTAAAGAAGTGGAATATACCCTTAACACTTCGAAACCCGATGATTATGCGAAATTGGCGGCAACCATAAATTCAAACTCCAATATAAAAATAGTGTACATACAGCACGAGTTTGGCTTTTTCCACGGACAGCAGCAAGCTTTTCTTAAATTTTTATACGAACTAGCAAAACCTGTAGTGATAACCTTTCATACGGTACTTCCCAATCCAAATGAAATATTGAAATTAAAAGTACGGAGCATTGTAGCTTCCTGCAAATCAATTGTGGTAATGACCCAATCTTCGGCCAATATTTTGGTGAATGATTATGGCATACTGGAACAAAAAATTACGGTTATACCCCATGGAACCCATTTGGTTCCTCACCTAAACAAGGATGATTTAAAGCTAAAGAACGGTCTGGCAGGCAGAAAAGTGCTCACTACCTTTGGACTGTTAAGTGCCGGAAAAAGCATTGAAACTACCTTAGATGCATTGCCAGCCATCATTGAAAAATGCAAGGATGTGGTATTTCTGGTAATTGGAAAAACACATCCCGAAGTGATAAAAGAAGAAGGGGAAACCTATCGGGAAAGTCTGGAGCAAAAGGTTATCCAAAAAAAATTACAGAACCATGTAGTTTTTATTAACCAATATGTAGAGTTATCAAAATTGCTCGAATACCTGCAATTAACCGATATTTATTTGTTTACCACCAACGACCCCAATCAAGCAGTAAGTGGCACGTTTGCTTATGCCATGAGTTGTGCCTGCCCAATTATTTCAACACCCATTCCCCACGCAAAAGAGGTATTGACAAAGGATTTAGGAATTATTTTCGATTTTAAGAATTCACAACAATTGGCCGATGCGGTAATTAAACTGCTAAATGATGAGCCGCTTCGGAGAAATATCAGCACAAACACGCTCCAGAAAATAGTTTCGAGTGCTTGGGAAAATTCCGCCGTTGCACATGCCCTGTTATTAGAAAAGGTAGCCAACAATGATATAAAAATACATTACGACCTGCCCGAAATTAATTTGAGCCAGATTACACTAATGACAACCGATTTGGGAATGATTCAGTTCTCAAAAATCAATCAACCTGATATTACTTCGGGCTACACCTTAGACGATAATGCCCGCGCCCTTGTAAGCATGTGTATGCATTACAAATTAACCCGCAATGCGGAAAGCTTTAGCTTACTAAACAAATATTTCGATTTTGTTACCTTTTGCCAACAGCCCAACGGCAGTTTTTTAAACTATGTCGATCGCTATCAGAGGTTTACCCATCAGAACAACCAAACAAATTTAGACGATTCAAATGGTCGTGCTATTTGGGCATTGGGCTATCTGTTTTCAATAACCGACTTATTGCCTAATAAGCTCATAAATGAGGCTGAGATTATCATAAAAAAATCGATCCCGCACATAATTGGAATGCACTCTACGCGTGCTATGGCTTTTGCAATAAAAGGATTGTATTTCTACAACAATTTCACAAAATCCGATGAAATTAACTTTCACATAAAAATGCTAGCCAACCGATTGGTTCAGATGTATAAACATGAATCGAACAAAGATTGGGAGTGGTTTGAAGGATATTTAACTTATGCCAACAGCATTTTGCCTGAAGCTATGCTATATGCTTGGCTTTTAACCGGTGATTCCTTGTATCAGGATATTGCTTTAACCTCATTTGAATTTTTGCTTTCGCAAACTTTTAATGCAAACGGTATTGAGGTTATATCGAACAAAAACTGGCTACATAAAGGAGAAGTTACTGAAACTTTTGGAGAACAACCCATTGATGTTGCCTACACCATTATGACCTTAAGCAAGTTTTATGATGTATTTAATAAACCCATGTACCGCCAGAAAATGGAAACGGCTTTCAATTGGTTTTTAGGAAAAAACCGATTGAATCAAATTGTGTACAATCCCTGTACCGGCGGCTGTTACGATGGGGTTGAAGAGTTTAATGTGAACCTCAATCAAGGTGCCGAATCCACATTGAGTTACCTAATGGCACGATTGACCCTTGAAAAATACCGTCAAAAATAGGGTTCAAACTATATAGAATAAAGGATGAACGGTAATCGAAAATTAACAAACAAAGGAATTATGTAACTCAAATAATTAATTGTGTAACACTCAGCGAGTTATTCACCCGTAAATTTACACTGCAATACAATATTAATAACTAATACTAAAAAAAATGAAACCAAAAAAATTACTAACAGCCCTCGCAGTCTTACTGATTGTTATAATTGCAGGGTGCAAAAAGGATACTTTTGTGGAAGTTGATGGAGTTTGTCCTGAGGTAATATCAGTTACCCCTGTTGATGAGGCCATTAATGTACCTTTAAGTACCACAATTACAGCAACCTTTAATGAAGACATGAATCCGGCAACAATTACACCGGCAACGTTTTCAGTACAGAGCTCACTTAAAAGTGCCATAAAAGGCACCAATAAAAGTACAGCTTCAGTTGTTCCAGGCTCATTATCGTTTGATAATGCTACACAAACAGCCACTTTTGTACCAACTGACCCTTTAATTGCTGATCTAACATACACATGTAAGCTTACTCAAGGAATTAGGGACTTTGCAGGCAATGCATTGCAATTCGATTATGTTTGGTCGTTCAGCACCGGAACCGTAATAATCCCTGAAGTTCCTTACGTTAAATGTTCCGACCCCGATGATGGCTTTACGAATGTAGTACTTAACAAAGTAGTATCGTCGTGTTTTAGTATGCCTATGGATGGTACAACGGTTAATGAAACTTCTTTTACATTATATAATGGGTTAATACAAGTTGATGGAGCGGTTACCTTTGTTAATGAAATAGCCTATTTTACACCTACCAACCTTTTGGAATCGGGTGTAACCTATACCGCCACCCTCACATCAGCAGTTAAGAATACTGAAGGCACTTCGTTATCTGAAGATTTTGTATGGTCGTTTACTACCGGTTCAAATTTAACACCCGCAGTAACTTCTACTAATCCAAATGATGCTCAAACCGATGTTCCTATTAACCAGGTTATTACTGCCAATTTCAATATGGCTATGCTGAATACAAGTTTAACCACTTCAACGTTCACATTAATGTTAGGAACCGTTTTAGTTGATGGCTTGGTTGAATTAAACACGGCTGGTACAAGTGCCACCTTCACCCCTACTGCAAATCTTGAAACTAGTAGTACCTATACAGCTACTATTACTACACAAGTTAAGAGTTTGGGTGGTGTATCAGTACCAATTGATTATGTTTGGGAATTTAGTACTGTTGCACACGCCGGACCATTAGCCCCTGATTTATTGTCGGTAGCCCGCTTTGGTATCATATCCGGTGTGGGTGTAACTAATGCAGCAGGTGCCAGTGTAATAAACAATTTAGATGTAGGAATATATCCAGGCGCCCGTTCATCAATTGTAGGATTTTTTGCTGTCGATGGTGGTCCTGGTATCATCAATAACGGTGATTATTATGCTGCCGATGATGCTGCACCTACTCCTGCAATGCTTGAACAAGCCAAACTTGACTTAGTTGCAGCCTATTTATTTGCAAGAGATGCAACCAGTCCGGCACCAGCAACTGTTGCCGGTGATTTAGGCGGTACCACACTTGCCCCAGGCATTTACAAATCAACCTCTACCCTATTAATACAATCGGGTAATTTAACCCTCGATGCCCAAGGTGATGTTAATGCCGTTTGGATTTTCCAAATAGCATCCGACTTTACTACCGTAGGCGGAAGCCCAATGCCATCGCCAGCAGGAGGAAATGTAATCCTTGCAGGTGGTGCACAAGCTAAAAATGTTTACTGGCAAGTGGGAATATCGGCCGTAATTGGCGACTATACCTCCTTTAAAGGCAATGTGTTGGCTTTAACTTCAATTACTATGAATGCCTATTCAGTTGCTGAAGGAAGAATGCTTTGCCAAAATGGAGCTATTGTATTAACAAGTACCAACACAATTACTAAACCTTAAAAACTAGGATATATGAAACCTAAGAATATTTTAACTAATGGATCACGCCTGGCGTGGTCCACTATGGTTCCGCAAATTAAAGCCCTGGTTTTAGGAGCTTTGATTTTGACAGGAACTCCGCCAATGCTAAAAGCTCAGGATACAAAAAGCACACCACCTGAAGCTTTTAAGCAAGATTCAATCATTCAACCTTCATGGTGGTTTGGTGTTGCTGGTGGTGCCAATGTAAATTTTTACGATGGCTCAACCCAACAATTGAATGCAGAAATTACCGTACCTAAAACTTTTCACGAAGGATTTGGTGTAGGACTATATTTGGCTCCTGTGTTGGAGTACCACGCACCTGAAACCATGTTGGGTTTTATGCTGCAAGCCGGTTACGACAACCGTAAAGGGGCTTTTGATGAGGTATTAACTCCTTGTAACTGCCCAGCCGATTTAAAAACGAATCTAAGTTACATTACCATTGAACCTAGTTTACGTATTGCTCCGTTCAAGAATGATTTCTATGTATATGTAGGTCCTCGTTTGGCATTTAATTATGGTAAAGAGTTTACATACCAACAAGGCGTAAATCCCGCGTATCCTGATCAAGTGGTTGTACCTGATGTAGAAGGCGATTTTAGCGATGTTAAAAACATGCTGGTTTCGATGCAAGTGGGTCTGGGTTACGATTTTCACCTGTCGAAACCTGAAAAGCGCACACAAACGGTTCTTTCGCCATTCATTGCTTTTCATCCTTACTTTGGACAGGAACCCCGCTCTGTTGAAACATGGAATGTAACCACCGTAAGAGTGGGTGCTGCACTTAAATTTGGTAGAACCCGTGTTATTGAGCCTCAACAAGAAGATACGGCTCAGGAAATTGTGCCTTTAGCTGCAATACCAGTAGCCGATACAGTAATTAAGTTTACGGTTTATTCGCCGACCAATATTACAGTGGACCGAAGGGTTAGGGAAACATTCCCCATTAGCAATTATGTGTTCTTTGATTTAAAATCGGATGCCATACCAAAACGCTATGTTTTATTAAAGAAAGATCAGGTAAAAGACTTCCATGAAGACCGATTGGAAGTATTTAAACCTAAAAAACTTTCCGGACGCCCTGATAGGGAAATGATTGTGTATTACAATGTGCTCAACATATTGGGTGATAGAATGAACCGTTTTCCAAATACTGTAATTAATTTGAGAGGAAGTTCACGCGATGGTAAAGTTGATGGTAAAGCAATGGCTGAAACTATTAAGAAATACCTGGTAACTGTGTTTGGAATTAAAGAATCGCGGATTACCACCGAAGGTAACGTTAAACCGTTACTTCCATCGGAACAACCGGGCGGTCAATTTGAACTTAAAGAACTTCGCGAGGAAGACCATAGGGTTACCATTTCAAGTGCTTCACCAGAAATATTGATGGAGTACCAAACAGGTCCTAATGTTCCGTTGAAAGCGGTTGAATTTGAAACCATGCAAAAAGCACCACTCGATAGTTATGTAACATTCCAAGTGATTGATTCTTCTAAATTACTTAATTCTTGGTCGTTAGAAGTGAAAGATAATAAAGGGAAAATTCAAAAGTTTGGACCCTATACTTTGGAAATGATAAGCATGCCCGGTAAATCGTTATTAGGCGAACAAGCCAAGGGCGATTACAAGGTAACCATGCTTGGAAAAGCAAAAAATGGTAAAACCATACTCAGAGACACAACCCTATCCATGGTTTTATGGACACCTTCAGAAAATGAGATGGGAATGAGGTTTAATGTGATTTATGAATTCAACAACTCAGAGGCCATTAAAGCTTACGACAAATACCTTACAGAGGTAGTAACTCCAAAAATTCCATTAAACGCCAAAGTTATTATTCATGGTCATACCGATAATATTGGTGATGCCAATAACAACAAAACTTTATCAATAGCTAGAGCTAACGATGTTCGTGAAATTCTTGAAAAGAGCCTTGCTAATGCTGGCCGAAAGGATGTTAAGATACAAGCTATCGGTTTTGGAGAAAATGATGATGATTCACCATTTAATAATAATTATCCGGAAGAACGCTTTTATAACCGGACGGTAATTATTGATATTATACCAGCTAAATAAATACAAAAGATTATGAAAACAAGATTATTTGTCAGATCATTATTAGCAGGCACACTGCTACTAATATCAAATTTAAACTACGGGCAGGCTCCGCCTTTGGGCACTACTGCCGATTTTGTCCTTTACACTTCGGTGGGGGCAATGGTAAATGTAGGTACATATCAGTATTTAACATTACTAACAGGTAATGTAGGAACAAACAGTGGTCCAATTACCAATTTTGGTAACGTAAATGGTGTTATGCATACCGGCGACGGAGCAACAACATCAGCCGATGCTGATTTAATAATTGCCCGCGACTTTCTGGTTGCGGCTATACACGATTCAGCCATAGTGAATCCGGTTTTAGGAAAAGATTCTACATATATGGCAGGTACATACTTATTACCAAACGAAGCAGTATCGCTCAACTTAAGCCTTACCTTGGATGCACAAGGCGATCCAAATGCAGTGTTCATTTTTAAAATGGCTGCAATAGCCCCTGTATATGCTTTTAGCACCAGTGCCAACGCAAAGGTGAAATTAATTAATGGTGCCCAGGCATGTAATGTTTATTGGTATATAAGCGGTGCCGTAAGCATGGCCGCCGGAACTTCCATGAAAGGTACTATTATTTCCGGTGGTGCCATTGATATGGCTGCTGGTGATACCCTCGAAGGTAGGGCCCTTACCACTGCCGGTGGGGTTACAGTGGATAACGGAGATATAGGATTTTTAGGCTATTTACCAGTCGATATTTCAACTCCATTACCTACAGGCCCAGCTGCTCCTGTATTTGTTGAATCAAAAGAGTATGCCATATTTTCTTCAATTGGTAATGTTACCGATGACGGAACATCGCATGTTGATGGCAGTGTAGGTGGCAACAGTGCTTTACCAACTGGTTTTAATCCTTTATTTGTTACAGGCAATATCGATGGTATGAACCCTGCAACAGCAGGTGCTGCCGCCGATTTATTACTTGTATATAATTCATTGAATACCTTAACTGCAGATATTGAACTGTTGGCCCCTCCACAATTTGGGCACAACCTAGTTCTTACCCCCAATACCTATCTTATGAATGGAGCGGTAACATTTACCGATACTGTTTTTATGGATGGTTTTGGTAATCCAGATGCTGTTTTTATTATCAAAACCTATGGTGCTTTTGCCTCAGGGGTTAATTCCCGGGTTGTTCTGATGAATGGCACTCAAGCCAAAAATGTTTATTGGATGGTTAACGGTGCTGTAAGCATTGGTGATGGTTCTATTTTTAATGGAAATATAATTGCCAACAACGGTGCAATTGACTTACTTACAGGCGCAACCCTTAATGGTAGGGCACTTACAACTGATGGTGCCATATCAGTTACTGCAATGAACGCCATTTTACCTTATCCACCCTTTGTTATAACCGACCCGGTTGGGCTAACCGTTTGCGAAGGTGATTCTGCCGGCTTTACTGTAGAGGCAACGGGTTCAGGTACGTTTACTTATCAATGGAGAAAAGGAACCGTTAATTTAATTGATGGTGGCAATATTTCAGGAGTAACAAATGACACCCTGATAATTGACCCTGTAAGCACTTCCGATGCTGCTTCGAACTATAATGTTATTGTATATGGTTCCATTGAACCCAATGATACTTCAGTTAATGCAACGTTGGTTGTAAATACATCACCCGCAATAACCACTCAACCGGCCAATCAAATTGAATGTGCTGGCGATCCAGCTAGTTTTTCAGTTGTAGCAACCGGAGCAGGTTTAACTTATCAGTGGCGAAAAGGAATTGTTAATTTAGTTGACGGAATAACTGTAACCGGCGCAACAACTGCCACGCTTACCTTGGATCCTATTGTTGCATTAGATGCTGCCGCAAATTACAATGTGGTTATTACCGGTAGTTGTACACCACCGGTTACTTCAGCCAATGCATCGTTAACGGTAAATTCAGCACCCGCAATTACTACTCAATCTACAAATCAAATAGAATGTGCTGGTAGTCCGGCTAGTTTTTCGGTTGTAGCAACTGGAACAAGTTTAACATACCAATGGAGAAAAGGGTTGGTTAACTTAACCAATGGTGGAAATGTAACCGGTGCAACAACGGCCACCCTCACATTAGATCCTGTAGCATTAGTTGATGCTGCTGTTGATTATAATGTAGTTATTACTGGAACTTGTTTACCAGCTGTAACTTCGGCCAATGCTTCATTAACCGTTAATCCAGTCCTTCCTGCCGGTGTATCAGTTGCCGCTGATGCAAACCCGGTTTGTACGGCAACTACTGTTGCTTTTACCGCAACGCCTACCAATGGAGGAGCAACACCGGTTTACCAGTGGTATAAAAATACAATCGCTGTGGGTACAAATAGTGCAATTTATACTTATGTTCCTGTAACCGGTGACGCGGTTTATGTAATTATGACTTCAAGTCTAACTTGCACATCAGGCAGCCCAGCCACATCGAATACAGTCACAATGACTGTAAACTCCGACCTTCCTGCCGGCGTATCAGTTGTCGCTGATGCAAACCCGGTTTGTACTGCAACTACTGTTGCTTTTACCGCAACGCCTACCAATGGTGGAGCAATACCGGTTTACCAGTGGTATAAAAATACAGTTGCTGTTGGTACAAATAGTGCAACTTATACTTATGTTCCTGTAACCGGCGACGCGGTTTATGTAATTATGACTTCAAGTCTAACATGCACAACCGGCAGCCCGGCTACATCGAATACAGTCACAATGGTTGTAAACTCCGACCTTCCAGCTGGTGTATCAGTTACCGCTGATGCAAACCCGGTTTGTACTGCAACTACTGTTGCTTTTACCGCAACGCCTACCAATGGTGGAGCAACACCGGTTTACCAGTGGTATAAAAATACAGTTGCTGTTGGTACAAATAGTGCAACTTATACTTATGTTCCTGTAACTGGCGACGCGGTTTATGTAATTATGACTTCAAGTCTGACCTGTACATCCGGCAGCCCGGCTACATCGAATACAGTCACAATGGTTGTAAACTCCGACCTTCCTGCCGGTGTATCAGTTGCCGCCGATGCAAACCCGGTTTGTACTGCAACTACTGTTGCTTTTACCGCAACGCCTACCAATGGTGGAGCAATACCAGTTTATCAGTGGTATAAAAATACAATCGCTGTGGGTACAAATAGTGCAACTTATACTTATGTTCCTGTAACCGGCGACGCGGTTTATGTAATT
>Ga0172379_10006135_pt1 | contig 16305 bp, 12 predicted proteins | sample GrowelOW334metaG_FD_119756 | JGI IMG/M metagenome (GOLD analysis project Ga0172379, IMG submission 119756) | Groundwater microbial communities from an aquifer near a municipal landfill in Southern Ontario, Canada - Groundwater well OW334 metaG | ecosystem: Environmental > Aquatic > Deep... | reverse complement strand
TGCCGGCTTGATTCTAGGATGGATGATCCGCTGGCTTTATGCCAGATTTCAACTCACCGCTGCTGAAAATGAAGCAGGGCGAATTAAACAGGACGCAGTTAAAGAAGCAGAAGCCGAAAAAAAAGCGATCCTGGTAGAGGCGAAAGATCAGCTCATTCGGGAACGCAACCAGCAAGAGCGGGAGATAAGGGAGCGACGGATCGAGGCGCAGAAGCTCGAACGTCGCGTAATGCAGAAGGAAGAGAACCTAGATAACAAGATCGAGGCACTTGAGCGGCTTGAAGCTGCCCTGAAAGGCAAAGAAAAGGCGATCGTCGATAGGGAAACGGCACTGCTTGGCCAGGAAGAGCAGTACAGGCAGGAGCTTGAACGCATTTCCGGCCTTACAGCCGACGAAGCGAAGCGAATCATAATCCAGAACATGGAGAATGAGGCGAAGCGCGACGCTCAAATCCTCATCAACAAAATCGATCAGGAAGCCCAACTCACGGCGGAAAAGCGCACCCGCGATGTCCTCGTCACGACGATGCAGCGGATTGCGACCGATGTGACGGCGGAGACGACCGTGACTTCGGTAAGCTTGCCCTCAGACGAAATGAAGGGCCGCATCATCGGCAGGGAAGGGCGCAACATACGCACCCTCGAAACCCTCACCGGCGTGGATGTCATCATCGACGATACGCCCGAGGCTGTCGTTATATCCTGCTTCGATCCCGTTCGCAGGGAGATAGCCCGCGTTTCGCTCGAAAGACTGATAACCGATGGGCGCATTCATCCCGCGCGAATCGAAGAGATGGTGCAGAAAGTCACTCGGGAAATTTCGCAGAAAATCTACGATGAAGGCGAGAAGGTTGTCTTCGACCTCGGTCTCCACAACATGGCCCCCGAGCTCATACGAGCTCTTGGCAGGCTCTATTTCAGGACGAGTTACGGCCAGAACGTGCTTCTCCATTCCAAGGAAGTTGCCGTCATCGCCGGCTTGCTCGCGGCGGAGATCGGCCTCAATAGGGAAATCGCCAAGCGAGGCGCCCTCCTCCATGATATTGGAAAGGGCATCGAGACGGATGGAGATCAGAATCACGCCGAGATGGGTATGGAACTTGTCCGCAAGATGGGCGAGGATCCTCGCGTCATCAATGCCGTCGGAGCGCACCACAACGATGTCGAGCCATCCTGCCCGGAAAGTGTCCTCGTCCAGATCGCTGACGCCATTTCGGCCGCGAGGCCGGGTGCCAGGCGCGAAACCCTCGACAACTACATCAAGAGGCTCGAAAATCTCGAGACCATCGCCGAGAGCTTCTCCGGCGTCGACAAGGCTTTCGCCATCCAGGCTGGACGCGAACTCCGCATTCTCGTCAATTACGAGAATGTTTCCGACGAGCAGGCCAAGGAATTGTGCAAAAGCATCGCCAAAAAAATTGAAACTGATCTGCGATATCCCGGCAGAATCAAAGTGACTATTATCCGTGAAACCCGCATCGTGGAGTACGCGCGCTGACGCAAAGGCTTTGGCCACGTCGCGGTGTCGGAATTTCCGGCAGATCCAAGGAACGCAGCGCCGCCTGATGGCCGGCGCTGCGTTTTTATTGCTTGGCATGCCGACGCGCGCGCGCCGGCTGCCCCGGCGTTGCTAAAGGAGTTTGTCGTGTCCGAGCGCATGGCGTATGCGATAATGGTGGGCGATGTCGTGGGGGCACCCGGCCTTCGCGCGCTTTTCGCGCATCTGCCCGCTTTCATCAAGAAAACCGGAGCCGATATCGCCATCGCCAATGGGGAAAATGCGCAGAAAGGCTTCGGTATAGGCAGGGAAGAGATCGACGCCATGACCGGGAGTGGCGTTTCGACGATCACTACAGGCAACCATGTATGGGAGCGCAAAGATGCCGCCGAACTGCTCGCCGCTGAACCACTTTTGCTCAGGCCCGCGAACTACCCGCCAGGGCTGCCAGGCAAAGGCATGGCCTATTTTCGTGGGAGAACCTTCGAGTGGGTCGTCATCAATCTGCAGGGCAGGGTAGACTTGTACGATATCGATTGTCCGTTCCGGACAGCCGACGAGCTTGTCGCCAAGGCGCGCAGGGAGTACCCATCGGCCTTCATTCTCATCGATTTTCACGCTGAATCGCCCGAAGAGAAGGAAGCCCTGGCCTGGCATCTGGACGGGAAGGTGTGCGCCGTCGCGGGCACCCATACCCATGTCCAGACGGCTGACGAAAGGATTTTTCCGAAGGGGACCGCCTATCTGACCGACCTTGGGATGACAGGTCCTGTCGATTCCGTCATAGGCGTCAAAAAGGAAATTTGCATTCGCCGTTCAATCACCCAGATTCCTTTCAAGATGGAAACGGCGGAAGGCGACGCGTCGATGTCAGGCGCGGTATTCGGCATTGATCCGGCGACCAGACGCTGCGTTTCGATAGAACGCTTTTATCTCGCCACCGTGACGACATAACGGTCACGGTGCACGTCGAAAGTCGCTTGGTCCCATCCGGACCACATTTCGATTTTCCTGAAACCGGCGCCGCGAAGCCAATAGGCGATCATATCAGGCTTTATGGCGTGCAACAGCGTGGTATCACTCGTCGATCTATTCCCTTCCGTTAGCGTCGTGACGAAGGCGATCGTGCCCGGCGCTTTTCCGCTTTCATAATGGCGCTCGAAGCGGAAGCGCTCCGTCTGGATGTCGGGGAAGGTGAAGCCCGGCCCGATATCGGGATGGGCATAATTCAAGGTTTGGAGTATGAAGGGAGCGCCTGGCCCCAGTAGCCGACGAATCATCGAAAAGAAGTGAGGGATGCTTTCGGGCGATAGGTGGGGCAAGGTGTTGCCAAGGCAGAGCGCGGCTCCGAATCTCACGGCGATTCCGTAATCGCTTTTGACGATGGATTCCGCGTCGAGCATCGATCCTTTCAAAACATGGGCGCGAGCTGCCGCGATGACGGCCATTTCGCCCGAGAGCTCGATTCCCAGGGTATCCCATCCCCGGTCGGCGAAGGCGCGAGCATGGCCTCCCGTCGCGGCGCCTAGATCGAGAATCCTTTTCTCCGCTTCCGGTGGTATCAAGGATTCGATGGCTTCGACCGCTGCGGGGCTGACTGGGAATATTTCGTCATAGAGGTGGCTAATCCTGTCATATAACGACATTGATCCTCCTCTCATTAAAACTTTCCTATATGAGTTCCAATATACTGATGAAGCAGCGCATGGCACAGCGGAACGAGGCAAAGCGCTACATGAGGGGGCGAAAATCTTTACAGAGCTTTTTCTTTGGTTTATAGTGCCTCTGTTGACTGGTAGGACAATTTTCCTGCACAGAGGACAATAATAGACAAATCTTCAGCATATTCGTTGATTCCCGGGGGATTGCATGAATCTTTCCGTTCGCGATGTCTCAAGGCTCTTCGATATCTCGGAAAAAACTGTCTATCGCTGGATTCAGACGGAAAAGCTGCCGCATTACAGAGTATCCGGACAATACAGATTCAATTACTCGGAACTCCTCGAGTGGTCTGCCCTCTGCGGGTCGCGCCTGAACCCCGATTTTCTCCAGGAACTCGAGAAAACCGAGGGGAAAGCCATCTCGATCGCCGACGCGCTTGAGGATGGCGGGATCTACTATCGAGTCGAAAGCGAGTCGAAAGAAGCGGTGCTCAGAGCGATTTCTGGTTTGATGAATCTTCCCCAAGGGACTAATCGTGAGCTTTTTAGCCAGTTCCTCATGGCGCGCGAAAAACTGGGATCCACGGCCATCGGCGATGGGATGGCCATCCCTCATGTACGCAATCCCGTTGTGTTGAATTCGGAAAAGCCATCCCTGGCGCTTTTCTTCCTGGAATCTGCCGTCGACTTTGGGGCGATGGACGGGAAACCAGTCTCAATTGTCTTTTCGATGATTTCGCCCAACATAAAAAGCCACTTGCAGATACTTTCGAGGTTGATGTACTTGTTAAAGAACGATGCATTGACGAGGCTTCTCCGAGCTGGGGTTTCCCGGAATGAAATTTTCGACGCCATAAGGATAGCCGAAGCGGGATTCGCCCCCTCAGGGGGTGAATCCCATGCTGCCGATACAATGGGGGGAGGGGAATGATCCTATTCAATGTGGGAATTCTGGTGATCGCCATGGGATGGATCCCTGGATTGGCGCTCAAGAAGGCTTCTTCCGTAAATAAGGCAGGTATGGCATCGACAGTGACGGGTTGCGCCCTCGTGTTGATCGCGTCGGTGCTTGGCATGTTTGGAGCATTCTCGGGTGATCTCTACTTTTTCTCCTGGCGGATGCCTTTCGGCCAGGCACTGTTTTCCCTCGAACCGCTTTCCAGCTTTTTCCTCTTCATCATATCCCTTGTCTCAGGGCTGGCGGCAGTCTATGCGCCGGCCTATCTGCGCCATTACGGCGAAGAGCCCGCGCGATCCAAAAGCCATTGGTTTTTCTATCAAATCCTCGTTGCGAGCATGATGATCGTTGTCGTGGCGCAGAACGCCATTTTCTTTATGCTTGCATGGGAATTGATGTCACTCTCGTCTTTTTTCCTGGTTGAGTTCCGGAACGAAAAGGCTAAAGTGCGCCGGGCTGGATGGATGTACCTGGTTTTCACGCATATCGGCGCGGCTTTCCTCCTTGCGATGTTCGCGCTTCTCGCTCGTCACGCCGGCTCCTTCGATTTCAGGGCTTTTCGTGACAGCGCGCAATCGATGCCAAGTTCCCTCGCGAATGTTATTTTCCTGTTCGCGGTCATCGGATTCGGCATGAAGGCGGGATTCTTTCCGGCGCACATCTGGCTTCCCGAGGCGCATCCCTCTGCGCCAAGTCATGTTTCCGCCCTTATGTCGGGCGTCATGATAAAGACGGCGATTTACGGAATACTCATGGTGCTTGCATTTTTGGCTCCGATTTCCGCCTGGCAAGGATGGCTGCTTCTCTGCATTGGGATTGTCTCGGGCCTCGCGGGGATTGGTATGGCGATTTCCCGCAGCGATATGAAAAGCTTGCTCGCGTATAGCTCGGTCGAGAATATCGGAATTATCGCGATCGCGCTAGGAATTGGCTTGCTGGGCAAGGCATTCGGAAATAATGTCCTGGCTTATCTCGGATTTGGAGGGGCCTTGCTCCATGTACTGAACCACTCGCTCTTTAAAAGCCTGCTGTTCTTTGGATCGGGCGCGATCCAGACTGCTTCAGGAACGCTCGACCTCAATGGCATGGGCGGCCTGCTGAAGCGCATGCCTTTTACGGGAGCCGCGATGCTGGCTGGCGCGGCAGCGATCTGCGGGTTTCCGCCTTTCAACGGGTTCATTAGCGAATTCTTCATCTATTCGAGCGCCTTTCAGGTTGATTTTGGGGCCCCCATGGTGCGAGAACTCTTTATCGTCCTGGTGCTGGGAGGGCTGGCGATGATAGGGGCCCTTGCCGCCTACGCTTTCGCGAAACTGGGGGGAATCGGCCTGCTTGGCGAGCCCAGGAGCGATGGGGCGGCGCGCGCGCGGGAAGTGGCTCCCGCGATGTATGTGCCGATGATTGTTTTAGCTTCGCTCTGCCTGCTCATAGGAATTTTCCCATCGACCATCGTCAGTTTCATGAGGCCCGCGCTCGCTTCGATAAGCGTAGCGCCCCCGACTGCCTCGATCGACGGAATGATGAACTCGCTTCGCGGCATACAGCTCTGCTCTTTCGCTTTTCTCGCCTTGATTCTTATGCTCGCCGTGGCGAGAAAGTTCTTCATTGGGGAAAAGAACATTAAAGTTTCAGAAACCTGGGGCTGCGGGTATGATAAGCCTGATGCGCGGATGCAATATACTTCCGTTTCTTTCGCGGAGCCTTTCGTTAGCCTGATAGGCCCGCTCACAAGACCGAATATAGCGGGAAAAGTCCCCGCGCAGCATTTTCCCGAAGCGACTGACTTTAAGGTCGACGTTGGGGATCCTATCCTTGATCGCGCCGTAGTTCCGGCATATGCGTGGATAGGGAAGCTGTTCGGGAAATTCAGCATTATTCAACATGGGAACACGCATTTGTACGTGCTCTACATCGTGCTCGCCCTATTGGCGGCGCTTGTCTGGGGGCTGGGACTATGAGCGATGTAGCGCTTTCCTTTATTCCTTTCGCGATTGCGATCGTGTTTGCCCCTTTATCCGTGGGTGTCATCCGATCGACGAAAGCCTTCTTCGCTGGAAGAAAGGGATTTTCCGTGTTCCAGGCGTACCGGGATCTTTTCAAGTTGTTGCGTAAGGGAATCGTTTACAGCAAGTCGGTTTCCTGGTTGTTCAAACTTGCGCCGCTCGCTGGTTTGGCCGCTTCGTTTATAGCCTGCGCATGGCTGCCTTTTGGGGGACTGACAGGGCTGTTCAGTTTTACGGGTGGGTTTGTGCTCATAGCCTACCTTTTCGGGGCTTCCCGATTCATGACGATGCTTGCCTCGCTCGACACCGCTTCGGCTTTTGAAGGTATGGGGGCGAATAGGGAGGCTCTTTTTTCAGTATTCGCGGAACCAGCCCTCCTCCTTGGTTTTGGAGCTGTTATCGTGGCGCCGGGCAACTTATCTCTGGAAAATGCGATCAGTGCGGCCCAGAATACGACGTTTTCCGACTATGGCGTCGCGGCGGCCTTAGCCGCTGTGTCGTTTTTCATTCTCGCGCTCGCCGAAAACTCGCGAATCCCGGTCGACGACCCGACTACCCACCTCGAACTAACGATGATTCACGAAGCGATGATCCTCGACAACAGCGGGCCTGATCTCGCTTTCATTGAATACGCCTCCTCGCTCAAGCTCTGGTTCTTCTATGTGCTTATCGCGGATATTGTCCTGCCCTTTTTCCACATAGGACTATTCATGCGCATTTTCGGAACCTTCGTCATCGTCTTTTCGCTTGCCGCGCTCACGGGGATCGTCGAGTCATCGATGGCGCGCTTGCGACTCATGAAAGTGCCGCAATTCATCGGTTCGGCAACGGCATTCGCGTTTATCGCGATCTTGCTGAAGGGGATCCTATGACAGCCTTGAATGACCTGCTTTTAGTGACCATTCTTGTGACCAATATCGCGCTTTCAGGCAACAGCAGGCTAAAAACCTGCATCGATATCGTTTCGATCCAGGGATTCGCGCTTGGTTTTCTCCCCGCTGTCATAGGGCTGGAAACAGGAATGTCGGTGGAACTTGTGGTCATCGCCGTCGCGGGAATAGTGCTCAGGGGCATCATATTCCCGCACTTGCTCAAAAAGAGCATCCAGAACGCGAGCGCGAGCAGGGAATTGAAGCCCCTCGTCGGCTATTTCCTGTCCACGGTGATCTCGCTCATTCTCATCGCGTTGTCGCTCTGGCTAAGCAAGAGGCTTCAGTTTCTCGACTCCTCGCTGCTTCTGTTTTCCACGGTAGCCCTCGCCACCATATTCACCGGCACCTTCATCATCGTTGGCAGACGACTCGCCGTCATGCAGATCGTCGGCTATATCCTCCTGGAAAACGGCATTTACTGCCTCGGCCTTGCCTTCGTGCGCGAAATCCCGCTCATCGTGGAATTAGGCGTGCTTTTCGACGCGATCGTCGCGGTCTTCGTCATGTCCGTCGCGACGAACAAGATTCATGAAGAATTCGAGCATTTTGACGTGGTGAAGCTCGATTCACTCAAAGGATGATGCTATGGATACCTCTGGGACGCTCGATCTGCTTCTGATGGGAGGATTCCTGGCCATCCCGATTCTGGGAGCGCTGGCTATGCTTGCGGCGCGCGCGCCGCGCCATGTGCTGATCATCAATTTTGCTGCCTCCCTGGCCGCTGGAATATTGAGCCTCGGCCTAGCGTTCCGCTTATCGGGTTTGGACGCCGTCACCGTCGCCGATGGCTTCCTGCGCGCTGATCATTTCTCGGCCTGGCATCTTTTACTGCTCACTCTCGCCGTGTTCTCGCCAGCTTCGCTTTTTTCCTTTTCGTATTTCAGGAACGATTCTCACATGACTTTGAACGGCATGCGCCGATTCGGAATGCTTTGGCAGGGGTCGCTCGCCTCCATGAGTCTGGCCCTCATTTCCGGTAATATAGGCATCATGTGGGTGGCGATTGAAGCTTCGACGCTTTTCACGGCCTTTCTTATCCTCCGTGAAGGGAGTTCCGCCTCGCTGGAAGCCATGTGGCGCTACATTATAATGTGCTCGGTGGGCGTCGCCTTCGCGTTCATCGGCACGCTTCTGTTCGCCGCCGCCGCTCAAAAGGCCGGCTTGAACGGGAGCGACAGTCTTCTCCTGGAAAAAATTTATAGCGTCAAAGACAAGCTCAACCCCTCGCTGGCCATGGCTGGCTTCATCTTCGTGTTGATAGGATATGGAACGAAGGCAGGCCTGGCACCGATGCACAACTGGCTGCCCGACGCGCACAGCCAAGCGCCAGGACCAGTATCGGCTATGTTTTCCGGCTTCCTGCTCAACACGGCCCTCTATTGCATCGTGCGTTTCATGCCCATCGCGAGCGGGGCTTCGGTTGATCCCGGCAGGCCGCTCAAGCTCCTCATGCTTTTGGGCGTTCTTTCGATAGCCCTTTCCTCGATCTTCATATTCTTCCAGAAAGATGCCAAACGTATGCTTGCCTACTGCTCGGTCGAGCATCTGGGAATCATAGCCTTCGGGTACGCGTTGGGACCTGTCGGAACGTTCGCGGCCCTCTTTCATACCTTGAATCATTCGCTGGCAAAGACAACGGGATTCTTTACAGCGGGCATGCTTGGCAAAAAATTCGGCACGAACGATTTTTCGGCCTTCGAGGGTGCAGCGAAAAAGTACCCGCTCTGGGGCGGGGGATTGGCGATCAGCCTTCTCGCACTGATAGGCGTGGCTCCTTTTTCCGTATTCATGAGCGAATTTCTTCTCGTGAAAGCGGGGATCGATGTTTCGGCCTGGCTGCCGACCGGGATTTTCCTAGCCGCGACCTGCGTCGTCTTTGTCAGGATGCTGAAACATTCGATCAACATCGTCTGGAAGCCGGCCGCATCCTCTGCGATGACGGCAGGGCATTCAGCGGAAGCAGCGGACATTGAAGGCAAAACGAAAAATGGCTTTGTCGCTATCGTTGTCGTCGTCGCGCCGCTCATCCTTCTTCTTGTACTAGGTCTCTGGATGCCTGAATTCCTTCTCGACTTCATGAAAAGGGCGGGAGAAGCGCTATGGAGCGTCAGATGAAAGTGCTTGAAAGCGGCAACAGAATCGCCATGGCCGATATTCCCGTACTGGGCTTTGATGAATTCAAGGCGGATTTGCTCAATTCATCCGGAAGCGGAAAAGGAGCGAGGATAGTCTCCCTTTTCACGCTTCGCGGCCAGGAAAATCGCCTCATCGCGGTTGTGGCCGACGATAAAGCGGGAACGATAGGTGCTTTGTCGACGATGGTTGGCTCAGCTTATCCTTCGCTCACACCTGATTTGCCTCAAGTCCATTTGTTTGAACGTGAGCTGTTTGAAAACGATGGAGTGCGCCCTGAAGGTCACCCATGGCTCAAATCGCTGCGCAAGCCTTTCGGGACGGACTTCTTCCGCATGAAAGGCGGGGAAACCCACGAAGTGGCGGTAGGGCCGGTGCATGCGGGCGTCATCGAGCCTGGACATTTCCGATTCCAGTGCTATGGCGAAAACGTCGAGCACCTTGAAATTTCTTTGGGCTACCAGCATCGCGGCATCGAAAGCGCGCTTGTCGGCGGTCCGGATGGACGGACGATTCATTTAATGGAGACGGCGGCAGGCGATACTTCGATAGGCCACGGTCTCGCCTATGCGCGCGTTTTTGAATCGATGGCCGGCGCGACGGTTCCCGCGAGGGCCGAAGCGCTTCGCGCCATCGCCCTTGAACTTGAGCGAATCGCCAACCATGTGGGCGACCTCGGCGCGCTCGCCGGCGACGTTGGTTATCTTCCTACGAAATCCTTCTGCGGTCGCCTTCGCGGAGATTTCCTCAATCTAACGGCTGAATTGTGCGGGAACCGCTTCGGCCGCAATTTTATCCGACCTGGAGGAGTCGCTTTCGATATCGATGAAGCCCTGGCTCGCGCTCTCGCGGATAGGCTGGAATCCCTTCTTTCACAGACGGATGAGGCGGTAGAGCTGCTATGGGGCACTCCCTCGGCGCTTGCCCGATTCGAACATACCGGAGTGATATCGCGTCAGGACGCGATCGATATGGGGCTCGTCGGACCGGCGGCGCGGGCGAACGGGCTGGATCTGGACGCGAGAAGCGATCACCCCACCGGAATGTACCGGTATACGTCCATTCCCGTATCAACGTTCCCCACAGGGGACGTCTACGCGAGGGGAATGGTAAGGATGCTGGAATACAGGAGGTCGGCGAGATTCATCCTTGATACGCTGCGCTCGCTGCCAGCCGGGGAGTCAGAGGAAAAACCGCAGGCTCCCTTGTCGGGCAGCATACTGGCGGTATCGCTCGTCGAAGGTTGGCGCGGAGAGATTTGTCATTGCGCGATTACCGATCCCGATGGCAAGTTCCTGCGGTACAAGATCACTGATCCTTCCTTCCACAACTGGTTTGGCCTTACGCTTGCCCTAAGGGGACAGCAGATTTCCGATTTTCCGCTCTGCAACAAGAGCTTCAATCTTTCATATTGCGGCTTTGATCTATGAGGTATTCGCCATGATGCGAGCTTTGCAGGCGCGTTTGCGCCAAGGGTACAGAACCAATCGATTCCCCGCTGAGGATCCGAAACTTTCACCCCGCTATAAAGGCCTTCCTCGGCTTGATATCGCCGCATGCACGGCATGCGGCGCATGCGAAGAAATTTGCCCTTCGCAGGCGATTTTAGCCCGCGCCGAGCCTCGTCGCCTCGAACTCGATCTGGGGAAGTGCATTTTTTGCGGCGATTGCGAAAAGGCATGCGGCCAGGGAGCGATATCGTTCTCGAAGTCCTTCAGGATGGGCGCAACGGAGAGGGAAGGGCTCGTTCTTGGCGGAAACGTCGAAATGCGCATCGAGCATCTTCAGGGCGAAATGCTGCGCTGCTTCGGCCACGCGATGAAGATCCGCGTGGTGAGCGCTGGCGGCTGCGGCGCCTGCGAGGCCGATGTCAACGTGCTCGAAACCATCGGTTTCGACCTTAGCAGATTCGGCATCAGCTACGCGGCTTCCCCCCGACACGCGGATGCCATCCTCGTGACAGGCCCCGTGAGCGGAAACATGGAACTTGCCCTGAAAAAAACGTGGGAAGCGATGCCGGGTCCAAAACTTGTCATCGCTGTCGGGGCATGCGCCATCTCGGGAGGCATCTATCGGGGAATGCCTGAAGCGCGGGATGGCGCCGCTTCGCTTCTGCCCGTAGATCTTTTCATCCCTGGTTGCCCCCCCCATCCCATGAGTATCCTGAACGGATTGCTCGATCTGCTGGATCGACTTCCGGTTGGCGGCAAAAAATGAACTGCGTGCGGGGAAAAAGCGCCGCAATCATGTGCCTATGCTATACCGAATGATTCGGAAGTATTGACAAGAATTGGGCCTTTGAGATATAAGTTGGGCTATCCCGCGCGGCGATGGTGGAATTGGTAGACACGCTAGCTTGAGGTGCTAGTGCCGAGAGGCATGAGAGTTCAAGTCTCTCCCGCCGCACTCCTGGCCCCTGCTTCATTGCAGGGGCTTTTTATTTTGGCACCGGAGTTTCGTTTGTCATAGTGTCTGCCGACGCTCATGGAAACGAGCCTCGCTCGCCGGACCGCCACGGCCCCATGTACCAAATCCTTCGTTAGCATTATGATGATTCCATCTTCCGCCGTTCCAAACGACACCAGGAAATACTTTGCCCAACACCGATGCATCGAATTCCACCATCAGAAATATCGCCATAATCGCCCATGTCGACCATGGAAAAACCACGCTTGTCGATGCAATGTTCAGGCAATCCGGCGTGTTCCGGCAAGGCCAGGAAGCGCCTGAGAGATTCATGGACAGCATGGATCTGGAGCGGGAGCGCGGCATAACCATAGCCGCGAAGAACTGCTCCGTCGCCTGGAAAGGGGTGAAGATCAACATACTCGATACCCCGGGCCACGCGGATTTCGGGGGCGAGGTTGAGCGAGCGCTTTCAATGGTGGATGGAGCGATCCTCCTCGTTGACGCGTCGGAAGGACCCTTGCCGCAAACGCGTTTCGTTCTCAAGAAAGCTCTCGAGGGGGGGCTGTCCATAATTGTCGTCATCAACAAAATTGACAGGCCCGATGCCCGACCGGCTGAAGTGCTCAGCGAGATCTTCGATCTTTTCATCGATCTGGGCGCCACCGAAGAACAACTGGAATTTCCTCTCCTCTACGCGATTGGCAAGGCAGGCATGGCGAAGAATACTCTCGACGAGCCAGGTGATGATCTTACGCCCCTCTTCGACGCCATCGTAAACAAACTCAACCCGCCGCGTTACATGAAAGATGAACCCTTTCAGATGCTCGTTTCCGACCTTTCCTACTCCGATTATTTTGGCCGCCAGGCCATCGGGAAAGTGGTAAACGGCCGCGCGCACTCCAAGGACAGCCTCGTCTGCATCGGCGAAGGCGATGTTCGCGAAATCTTGAATATCTCCAAATTACATACCTACTCAGGCGTCAAGCTTATTGAAGCCGAAAGCGCAGAACCAGGGGACATCATCGTTCTTTCGGGCATCGAGAATGTCCATATCGGAGATACCATCTGCACGCGGGAGGCTCCAAAGGCGCTTCCTCGCATCGTCATCGACGAACCGACCGTTTCGATGCTTTTTACCGTGAACACATCCCCGCTTTCGGGGCTTGAAGGGAAAAACGTCCAATCCATGAAACTTCTCGAGCGTCTCCGCAAAGAAACCCTGAAGAATGTGTCCATCCAGGTTGAGGAAGCGAAACTCGGCGGCGGCTTCGTCGTAAGGGGAAGAGGGGAATTCCAGCTCGTCATCCTGATAGAAATGCTCAGGCGAGAAGGCTATGAAATCTGCGTCGGCAGGCCGGAAGTCATCCTCAAATTCAAGGATGGGGAGAAATTGGAGCCTATTGAACATCTCTTCGTCGACTGCAATGAGAGTTTCGCGGGCATCGTCACGGACAAAGTGACGGCGCGCAAGGGGCGCATGCTCTCCTATACCTGCCATGAAGGCGCGAGAGTGCACCTTGAGTATTCCGTTCCATCTCGAGCGTTGATAGGCTATCGAGACACTTTTCTCACCGACACGAAAGGCACGGGCATGATGAATTCCTATTTATCGGGCTATGAGCCCTATCGAGGCGATTTCAACGACCGCTTCACCGGCTTTCTCGTGTCGGACCGGAGCGGGAAGGCTGTCACCTACGGATTATACCATCTTGAGCCTCGAGGCTATCTTTTTGTCGTGCCCGGGGATCCCGTCTACGAGGGCATGATCGTGGGGGAACACAACCTCGATTCCGATCTGGAAGTGAATCCAGCCAAGGAGAAAAAACTCTCCAACATGAGGTCGGTATTGAAGGATGAAGCTCTGACGCTTACCCCGATACAGACGATGACGCTCGAGCGGGCGATCCTTCTCCTTCAGGATGAAGAGATGGTGGAGGTCACTCCCAAGTCCATCCGTCTCCGCAAGACGATACTTTCATCCATGGATAGGAAGACCAGCAGGCGCGACAAGAAGTAATATTGAAAAATGGTGATTTTCTCACTTTGGGCAGCAAAACAATAGTATTGCTGCAATTCAATGTGCTATATAAAAATAGACAAATTTCGCAGAATTAACGCTATTTCGCATATATTGACTAAATTCGCGCCACGCAGCAAAATAGCGCCGTTGGTGTGAAAAAAGGCAAGAATGAGACATCGTGTGTGCCCCCTTGCCGTTTCTTCCAGCACTCTTCTTCGGAGGTTCATTTTTATGAAGTACCTTAAGGTAGTTGCTCTCGTTCTCGTCGTAGCGCTCGCCGCTTCCTGCGCCGCAAAAATCCCGCAGAAAGATATCGATGCCGCGAACACCGCGATGACCGATGCTCAGACCGCAAAGGCAGATGTGTACGCGCCCACCGAATTCCAGGCCGCCACCGATGCCAAGACCGCGCTTGACACCGAGCTCGCCGCCCAGGAAGCCCTGCAGTCCGGCAAGTCCTACAAGCAGACGACCACGCTCGCCAAGGCTCTCCTTGACGCAGCGACCAAGGCAAAGACCGCGGCTGTCGCCAATATGGAAACCGCGAAGACTGATGCCGCGACCCTCGTGACCGATGTCCAGGCTGCCTACGCGATCGTGAAAGCCGAATCCGCCGCCGCTTCCAAGGACGCCAGGAAAGCCGCCAAGGCCGGACTGAATGTCAAAGCCATCGCCGCCCAGGTTGCCGCCGAAGAGCAGGCGATCGCCACGGCTGTTGCCGCCAATGACGCCCAGGATTATGCCGCAGCCAAGGATCAGCTCACGACCCTGAAGACTGAGGTTGCTCAGCTCCAGGCCAGCCTTGAAGCCGCCGGCTTCACCGCCACAGCCAACTGATTTAGACTGCTGATCGCCGCCGCAAGGCCGCGATAGGCGAGAAAGGGCCGGCCACGATAGCATCGTGGCCGGCCCTTTTTTGGGCGGACATCCCTCTTGGCCTCGTGCCGATCGCCATGGGGTGGCGCGGGGGAGCCTTCACCGATAGAATGGATCAAGGCGGTGCATATGATCTTCCGATATACGGATACGCCAAGCGTCAACAGCCTCCTGTTCGAGAAGATGCTTTGGGCCGCGAAAGTAAAGAAATCCCAGGAAGAGGAAAATCCCAGCTTTCACGCGAGGGACTATTCCAAAAGCATATCAAGCCCCTCTCCTCCCGAACATCATAAGCTGCGCGTCGACATAGCGAGACGGGAATCGGGCGGCAGGGCGGTACACATACTCTCCCCGAAATCGAACGTCACTACATCGCTCGTGTTCTTTCTTCACGGTGGATCCTATATAGTCAACGCAACCCGCCCGCATTGGAGATTCCTTGTTCACCTCGTTGAAAAGTCTGGATGCACCATCGTTGCGCCCGATTATCCGCTCGCGCCCGAATATTGCTATTCCGACGCTTATAGGATGCTCATCGGGCTTTACCGGGACCTTGTAGTGATGTCCCCGCGCCCGAATATCGCGCTGATGGGTGATTCGGCGGGAGGCGGGCTGGCGCTGGGCTTGGCGGAGATGATACGCGACGAGAAGATGATTCAGCCCAAGGCAGTAATACTGCTTTCTCCCTGGCTCGATGTGACGATGAGCAACCCCCATCTTGAAGAAATCGATCGGGAAGACCCCTTTCTGAATATCAAGGCTCTGATTCGAGCGGGCGTATCCTGGGCGAGAGGCGCGAACCCGCGCAAGCCTTTGATAAGTCCTCTCTATGGCAATTTGGCGGGCCTCCCGCCGATACATCTTTTTATTGGCACCAAGGACGTTCTCGCGGCGGACTGCAGGCGTTTTCGGGGCCTCTGCATGGCGGCGAAGGCGCGCCTCGCTTACTATGAGTTCGAGAATATGGTTCATGACTGGATGCTTCTCGATTTCAAGGAAGCCAGGGCAGCGGCTGGCCAGATCGCGGCCATCGTTTCCGGGCTTGGGCAAGGCGACGATTCTGATTCAAGCCGCTGATGCTCGAATATTAATCGTAATCTAACACAGGATCCGCAAAGCCTTAATATTGGGCGGGTATGTTAGGCCTACCTTATCAAGGAGGTAGGAAAAATGAAGATCAACCGTATCGGCGCTGCCGTTCTTGCGGTCCTGCTGTTCTCCGCTGTCGGATCGATGGCCATCGCCCAATCGAGCTCGATCACGCTGCTGGGATCTGGCGCATCCTTCCCAGGTCCGATCTATATGAAGATGTTTGATGTCTACGCAAAGGAAACGGGCGTCAAGGTGAACTATCAATCCATCGGCTCTTCCGGCGGAATCAAGAATATAATGGATAAGGTCGTCGATTTCGGCGGGACCGACTCATTCATCAAAGATGCGGATATGATGAAGTATTCCGCCCCGATCGTCCATATCCCCACGGTGATAGGAGCGGTCGTCATCACCTACAATCTGCCCGGTTCCCCGGAACTGAAGCTGACGGGCGATCTCATCGCGGACATCTATCTCGGCAAGGTCAGCAAGTGGAACGATCAGGCCATTCAGTCGCTGAATCCCACCGTAAAGCTTCCCAACCTGGCGATCATGCCCGTATACCGTTCCGATGGCTCCGGCACAACCTTCAATTTCACTGCCTACCTCAGCGAAGTCAGCGCGGATTGGAAGGGCAAGGTGGGAAACGCCAATAGCGTCAGCTGGCCGGTTGGCCAGGGCGCGGCCCAGAACGCGGGAGTCGCCGGCGTCGTGACGAGGGCC
>Ga0172379_10006134_pt1 | contig 16307 bp, 13 predicted proteins | sample GrowelOW334metaG_FD_119756 | JGI IMG/M metagenome (GOLD analysis project Ga0172379, IMG submission 119756) | Groundwater microbial communities from an aquifer near a municipal landfill in Southern Ontario, Canada - Groundwater well OW334 metaG | ecosystem: Environmental > Aquatic > Deep... | reverse complement strand
GCTCTTTACCCTTTCGTGGTGCCACCAAGAATCGAACTAGGGACACACGGATTTTCAGTCCGTTGCTCTACCAACTGAGCTATGGCACCTTATTTTAATGCGGTGCAAAGATATACATTAAATTTTTCCAGCCAAAGATTATGATTGTTTTTTCACCAACTGCCTTTTACTTTTCCCAAGCCTTCCGATTTTCACGAATAAAATCAACCAATTGCCGTGGTTCTATCCCTGTCAACTCTTTGAAAACATTGGAAATATGACCCATCTTGCCATTCCTTGCGGCGCCATAAAGCAACGAGAGTGTCACTATAAATGGCAGCTGCTTCTTCTCCAACATTTTCTGACGGATGAATTTGATGGTCAGCGGTCGTGCATATTTGATCTCCCTGCCCAGTTCGGCAGTAAAAAGAGATGCGATTTTGTAGAAATCCATGGGTTCCTGGCCGGTGATTTCGTACTCTTTCCCTTCATGACCGGGCGTTGTGAGCAGTTCTACCACGACCCTTGCAACATCACGGGCATCAATGTAGTTGACCATTCCCGCACCTGCAGGAATGTAAAGATGGTTGTTCTTCCTGATCTCCAGTCCGTGCAGCGTTACAAGATTTTGCATGTAAAGTGAAGGACGCACAATGGTATGCGGGATACCCATCTTTTTCAAATGGGTCTCAATCCGGTGATTGGCAAACACCCTGTTGCGCTCGGCCCCAACAATGGAGACGAATACAATGTGTTTTACGCCCGATTTTTCGACCTGATTTAGAAATGGAAAGATATGCCTGGAGACATCGGATACCTGATTTGGCCTGATTAACAGTAATTTTGTGACCCCTTTCAGCGCAGCAGCATGGGTTGAAGGCTCATCGAATTCGAAATTCACCAACTGAACCTTTTCCAAACCTTCCACTGTTCGGGCTGCTTCAACATCCCGAACAGCTCCTACGACTTCAAAGTCCGCATCCTTCTGTTCCAGCAAATAGCGCATGGTTGAAAGACCGACATTCCCGGTTGCACCCGTTATTAAAAATTTATCCATAGAAGGATCAACTAGTGAATTCGAAAAGTTAAAACCCGAAGACCAACAGGGCAAAAATATATTTTTTAACTGTCAATCCTCTCTGGAAGAGGCAAAAATCTCTTCAATTAGATCACAGTATTTTTTTTCGATCACTTTTCGCTTCAATTTAAGGGTTTGAGAGAGCTCTCCGGTTTGGGCAGACCATGTATCGGGGACCAGCCTAAACCGTTTAATCTCCTCGTGCTGCCCAAGTGTTTTGTTAATCTCTTTCACCTCGGCCTGAAACATTGCCAGGACTTTAGGCTGGGCAATCAGATCTGTATTGTCCTTGAAAAGAATTTCATTTTCATTGCAACATTCATGCAGGTAGACAAAATTAGCTGAGATCAGGGCGCTGGCAAATTTTTCGTGGCTGCCAATAACAATGGCCTGTTCAATTAGAACCGACTCTTTTAGTTTGTTTTCAATCAGTTGGGGCGCAATGTATTTACCTCCCGAGAGCTTAAAAATCTCTTTTTTACGGTCAGTGATTTTCAGATATTTACCCTCGTCAAGCATCCCTACATCTCCGGTATGGAACCATCCGTCGGCATCAATTACTTCCTTTGTTAATTCAGGTTCTTTGTAGTAGCCCATCATCAGGTTCGGACCTTTTGCAAGAATCTCGCCATCTTCGGCAATCCTCACCTGCACTCCTTTGATAACCGGGCCATTGGTCCCAATTTTAATCTCATTGGTTACAGCATTGCTGACCGCAATAACGGGGGATGTTTCCGTTAATCCATAACCCTCGAGTACCGTCAATCCTGCCGCGCTAAACACCCTGGCAATACGCGATTGCAAAAGCGCTCCCCCGGATACAATTAACTGTATATTTCCTCCCAATCCTGCACGCCATTTGGAGTAAATCAGCTTGTCGGCAATGGCCATTTTGATCCTTTTACCCAGACTGAACTTTTTATTGAAATCAAAGTCCTTACCCAATTCTACCGCCCAGAAAAACAGTTTGAACTTGATACCGGTCAGCAACTTTCCTTTGGCCATGATGCCGTCGTAAACGCTCTCCATCAGACGTGGTACTGCTGTGAATATATGTGGTTTAACCTCTTTGATCGATTGGACAATCTGGGGAAGGCTCTCGACATAGTAAATGCCGATCCCGCGGTACATGAATACATTGTTTACGGTACGCTCGAATATATGGCAAAGCGGCAAAAACGAGATGGAACGGTGTCCCAAACCAAGTGCAAAATGGTGGGAGCAAGTTTCAAAGTTTGAGACCAGGTTTTTGTGTGAAAGCATTACCCCTTTGGGAATACCTGTGGTTCCGCTGGTATAGATCATGGTAACCATTTCATCCTCACTGATGTTGTTTTTTATCTCAGTCAATTTGTCCCGCAGGGTTTCCTCATTCTTTTTTCCAAGTTCCATAAGTACCGAAAGATTGTCAGCACCGGGCACATCATTGAATGTAAATATCTTCTCCATGCTCTCCACTTCGACCACCACGGGGGAGAGCTTGTTGTACAATTTCTCATCAGAAACAAAAAGGAAGCGAATCTCCGCATGTTTGAAAATGTAACTGTATTCTTCTTCGCTAATCGTTGGATAGACAGGCACATGCACAGCGCCCGTCATGGACAATGCCATATCCACAAAGCTCCATTCCGGCCGGTTTCCACTGACAGTCGAAACCCTGTCTCCCTTTTGGATCCCTAGCGATAACAGGCCGTAGGCCAGCAATTCTGCATTTCTTGCGAACTCGGCAGTGCTGTATTTTATCCAGGTGTTTCCCTGTTTTCCGGCTACCGCATCTTCGCGGGAAAGGTTTTTGAGACAGTATTCAAGCAGATCAAAAGTTCGGGTTACTTCCATGATTTAGTTTTTGTCCTAAAGGTAAATATTAAAGACATCTCGAAATTCTGATTTTGATCAAGCAGTCGATATATACAGGAAATTCCAGCTATTTTAAAGCTATTTCGAATAAACCTTTCGAATGTGAAGGTGGATTTTTCAAGATAAACTTGTAGGGCCGTCCCTCCGGAAGGCTCTACCATAAAATTGCTGAAATTTTGAAGGGCTGCTTGGCTAGGCTAAAGGACAAGAAGTCGTCCAGTTTTTAAGTTATAGACTGACTAAAACCCCGGTGTGGACATTAAAATTTATGCTTTTATTTCCCCCCGGTAGATTTGAGAAACAGGAAAAATTAAATCCCAATTTTTTCCCCAAACAATGTTACCCGCCTCAATCCTAAAATTTTTAAATTTTTGAATATCCCGGTATTTATCATGCGCAGGATGAGGGTTTTTTAAAATAAAAGTTCCAAAATCGACGACTTTTACGGTTTCATCGCTAAAGAAAATTTCAATCTTATAACCATCAACGTATTTTGCCTTTTCGACTTGAATAGTTTTCATGGCTATTTGATCTTTCTGGTTATCTTTTCGTTTATCGGCTCCTTTTTTAACAAGTAGAATTGTGTCCACTTTTTAATATGAACTCTTTTGCTGTTGCCAGGAGATTGCCGATGCCCTTTGGGTTCTTTCCGCCGGCGCTGGCATAGAACGGCTGACCGCCTCCGCCACCATCGACCAGTTTGGCCAACTCGCGAACGATGTTTCCGGCATGCAATCCCTTCTCTTTAACCAGATTGTCGGCGATCATCACATGAACGGAAGCCTTTCCGTCTATCTCTGCGGCAAATACAAGGAAGAGGTTCTCCACTTCACCTTTCAGTTGGAAAGCGAGATCCTTGATAATTCCCGCATCATCCAAAGGAAGGTTGCTTGCCAGGAAGTTGATCCCATTGATGTTGGAGATTTGCTTGAGCAGCTCTTTTTTCAGACCGGAAGCAGCCTCTTTTTTGAAGGTTTCGACCTGACCATTCAACAGGCTTACCTTTTGCAGGAGTTGTTCGACAGCTATTTTCACATCCGAAGGATTGTTCAGCAACATGGTCAATTCTTTGGCCATCTTCATCTTGCCGCGCAGGAATTCTTCAGCCTTTGCCCCTGTAATGGCCTCAATACGCCTGACTCCGGCAGAGATGGATCCTTCGGAGATTATCACAAACTGACCAATTTCGCCCGTGGCCCCGACGTGGATTCCACCACAAAGCTCGATTGAATCGCCGAATTTGATGACCCGAACCTTATCGCCGTACTTCTCGCCAAAGAGTGCAATCGCCCCAAGTTTTTCGGCTTCCGCCATGGGCATTTCACGGCGTTCGTCCCTTGCAGCGTTCTGTCGTATCAACTCGTTGACCCTTTTTTCTATCCTTTCAAGCTCCTCTTCCGTGACTTTCTGGAAGTGGGAAAAGTCAAAACGCAATGAACCAGGATTCACCAACGAACCTTTCTGTTCGATGTGGGTTCCCAAAATTTCCCGCAAGGCATGATCCAGCAAGTGGGTGGCAGTATGGTTTCCGGCGGTTGCCCGCTGGTTGGATGCGTTGACATAACCGGTAAATATCGCGGATGGATCTGATGGAAGCGTTTTGGCCAAGTGGACAGTCAATCCATTTTCTTTGATGGTATCAAAAATTTCAATTTTTGAACCTTCGGTTTCGATCCGGCCGGTGTCGCCAACCTGCCCCCCCGATTCGGCATAGAAAGGAGTCGCATCAAAAACCAGTTGAAAGTACTCGCCCTTTTTATCTTTTACTTTTCTGTAACGGCAAATCCTTAGTTCTGCCTGGGTGTCGTCATAACCAACAAATTGGCTTTCAATCAAAGGGCGGATTTCGATCCAGTCGCCGGTCTCCAGCTGGGTAGCATTCCGGGAGCGGTTTTTCTGCTCTTCCATGGCCTTTTCGAACTCATCACGGTTAACTGTGAATGACTCTTCTCTTAGAATTAATTCAGTTAAGTCGAGTGGAAACCCGTATGTGTCATACAATTCGAAAGCAACGTTGCCGCTTATTTCGGTCTGGTTTTTCTTTCTGGCTGCCTCCATGATATTTTCCAGCATCCGGATGCCGGTTTCCAGGGTACGCAGGAAGGAGTCTTCCTCCTCTCGGATCACCTTGGTGACAAGATCCTGCTGTTTGATCAGTTCGGGGAAAGCTGTTCCCATCTGCTCTGCCAATACGTTGATCAGCTGGTGCATGAATGGTTTTCTAAAATTCAGGAAAGTATAACCGTAACGCACAGCCCTGCGCAAAATACGGCGGATTACATAGCCTGCCTTGTTGTTGGAAGGCAACTGCCCGTCGGTGATGGCAAAAGCGATGGCACGCAAATGGTCGGCAATGACGCGCATGGCAATGTCGCACTTTTCATTTTCACCGTATTTTTTTCCGGCCAGATATCCGATTTCAGTTATAACAGGCTGAAATACATCGGTATCATAATTGGATTGTTTCTTCTGAAGTACCATGCAGAGGCGCTCGAATCCCATCCCTGTGTCGACATGCCTGGCAGGAAGCTCTTCCAACTGTCCGTTGGCCTTGCGGTTGAACTGGATAAAAACCAGGTTCCAGATTTCTATAACCTGTGGATGGCTTTGGTTGACCATTTTCCTACCGGGGATTTTTGCACGCTCATCATCGTCGCGAATATCCACATGGATCTCGGAACAGGGACCGCAAGGGCCGCTGTCGCCCATTTCCCAGAAATTGTCCTTCTTGTTACCAAACAGGATCTGATCTTCAGGAAGATACTTCTTCCACAAGGCAAGCGCCTCCGAATCAACCGGAACACCATCCTTTGCGTCACCCTCAAAAACTGTCGCATAGAGCCTATCTACCGGAATATTGAAACGGCCCACGAGCAGTTCCCATGCCCAGTCGATAGCCTCTTTTTTGAAATAATCGCCAAACGACCAGTTTCCCAGCATTTCGAACATGGTGTGGTGATAAGTGTCGTGGCCTACCTCTTCCAGATCGTTGTGCTTTCCGGATACGCGGAGACATTTTTGCGTATCGGCAATCCTCGGACTCTTCACAGGAGCATTTCCCAGAAAAATATCTTTGAACTGGTTCATCCCCGCATTGGTAAACATCAGGGTTGGGTCATTCTTCACCACCATGGGCGCTGAGGGAACAATCTGGTGCGTTTTGGAGGCAAAAAAGTCCAAAAAGGCTTCGCGTATCTGTTTTGAATCCATCATCGTGTAATGTTAAAAAGCTTTAAATGGCATTCTCCGGTCGTTCATATATCCGTGAATGCCTAGAAATAAACTAATTTTGCCCCTTCAAGGAACGGCAGAAGGGGTCAAAATCGTTGCAAAATTAGATTATTTCATTAATTTTGGCCTACCTCTGTTCAAAATAAATCATTTAGAATGGGCATTAACTACAGATTTAATCCTGATACTTTAAGTTTTGACAGGATCGAACGAAATGTTCGTACACTGATCAAAAAAGTGCTTGGTTATCTGTCGACCGGGATTGTATCGGGCATGATCTTCTTTTTCATTTTCCTTCAATTTTTTGATACGCCTGTAACAAAGAGGTTAAAGAGGGAAAATGAACAATTGCTTTCTCAATTTAACCTGATGAGCAAGGATATTGAGAAGATCAGCAAGGCATTGGAAGATATTCAGATGCGGGATGACAATATTTACCGTGTAATTTTCGAAGCAAATCCTATTCCATCGTCGATCAGGATGGCCGGTTTCGGAGGGGCCAACCGTTACACCAAACTGGAGAGCATGGACAATTCGGAGTTGATTATCTCGGTAGCAAAAAAGCTGGATATCCTTGCCAAACAGGTATATGTTCAGTCGAAATCGTACGATGATGTGGTCAGAATGGCGCTGGGCAAGGAGAAGATGCTGGCCAGTATCCCTTCCATCATGCCCGTTTCCAACAGGGACCTCAAACGGACAGCCTCGGGCTGGGGTATGCGTATGCATCCTATCTACCGTATTCCGCGTTTTCACTATGGAATGGATTTTACTGCCCCTACCGGGACGGATATATTTGCCACCGGAAACGGAATCGTGAAAGAGGTTGGCAGGAATGCCGGTTATGGCAACATCGTTTTGCTGGACCATGGCTATGGTTATGAAACCATGTACGGACACCTGTCGCGAATCAACGTCAAAATAGGTCAAACTGTCAACAGGGGTGATGTGATAGGCTTCGTGGGAAGTTCAGGCGCGTCTACTGCCCCTCACCTTCACTACGAGGTGATGAAAAACGGACAGAAGGTCAATCCGCAGAATTACTACTTCCAGGATCTTAATCCGTTGGAATACGAGAAGATGATCACCATCTCATCAAATACTGGTCAAAGTTTCGATTAACCTAAAATTAAAAACCGTGGGATTCAAAGCACCAAAATCAGAAAAACTCTATTTCTCGATCAGCGAAGTGGCAGAAAAGTTCAATCTTGCTCCTTCGGCACTTCGTTTCTGGGAAAAGGAGTTTGATACGATCAAGCCATTTAAAAACAAAAAGGGCAATCGTTTTTATACGCAGGAAGATATCGACCATCTTGCCATCATCAACCATTTGGTCAAGGAGCGCGGCCTGACCTTGAAAGGTGCGAAAACCAAGATCAAAGAGAACAAGGATGAAGTAGATCACAACTTCGAAATTGTACAGAAGCTTCAGGAGATCAAGAAATATTTGATCGAGATCAAGGAGACGCTGTAAAAGAATGTACGAATTGACAATTACAAAATAAGGACCCATGCTCCTGCGAAATATTGTTCATCATCTTGAGACCATTGCCCCGATTTCTTACCAGGAGTCGTACGACAATGCGGGGCTTATTTTGGGAGACAAGAACCGCGAAATCAGTTCCGCGCTCATTACGCTTGACGTTACGGAGGAGGTGGTTGATGAAGCAATATCGTTGGGATGTGAACTGATCATTAGTCATCACCCACTTATCTTCAAGGGAATCAAACGGATCACGGGCAGCAACGAAGTGGAGAGATGTCTGATCAAAGCCATCAAAAATGATTTGGCCATTTATGCTGCACATACCAATCTGGATAGCATCACGGGAGGGGTAAATTCCATGATCTGTGAAAAGATCGGTTTGGTGAACTGCCGCATTCTATCTCCTGCTAAGAATCAGTTAATCAAATTAATAACCTACGTTCCTGAAGATCATATTGAGACATTAAAATCGGCCCTCTTTACAGCAGGAGCAGGAGTCATCGGCAATTACGACCAGTGCAGTTACAGCGCTCCCGGATCAGGAACATTCAGGGGGAATGAAGGGAGTAATCCTTTTGTAGGAATTGCGGGGACTTTGCATACTGAGCCTGAAATCCGGTTCGAGACGATTGTGCCACGCCACCTGGTTTCAAAAGTTGTGGCAGCCCTCAAGGCATCACATCCGTACGAAGAGGTAGCCTATGATCTGATCCCGCTGGAGAATGATTTTCCGGGTGTAGGAACAGGTATGATCGGGGAACTTGAGATACCTTCCGATGAGATCCGTTTCCTTCTGCGAATCAAAGGGATTTTTGGCTGCGAAATGATCAAACATACCGCGTTGACGGGGCGAAAAATCAGTAAAATTGCGGTCTGTGGCGGGTCGGGTAGTTTTCTGGTTTCCAAAGCTATCGCGGAAGGCGCCGACCTCTTTGTCTCTGCTGATTTTAGGTACCACGACTTTTTTGAAGCCGACAAAAAAATCGTTCTGGCCGACATTGGTCACTACGAAAGCGAACAATTTACGAAAGAGGTTTTAAAAGAGATAGTTTTAAAAAAATTCCCTACATTTGCACTCCGTTTATCGAATGTAAAAACCAACCCGGTTTCTTACCTTTAGAAAGCAAGTTATAATATAATATTCTGGATATGTCGTTAGAAATAAACAAAACAACCGAAGGCAAAGAGGTTTCAGTTCAGGACAAATTGAAAATGCTCTATGAGCTGCAAACTGTTGTTTCAGAAATCGATAAAATCAACACGCTGCGCGGCGAGTTACCATTGGAGGTTCAGGACCTGGAAGATGAGATCGTGGGATTGAAAACCAGACTTTCAAACCTGCAGGATGAGATCAAAAACCTCAATACGGCTGTAACCAACAAAAAAACGGAGATCAAAGATTCCAAAGCCAAGATTGACCATTACAAAGAGCAGCAGGAGAATGTTCGCAACAACCGCGAATTTGATTCTATCTCCAAAGAGATGGAGTTCCAGAATCTCGAGATTGAATTGGCCGAAAAAAGGATCAAAGAGTATACGGTAGATGTTAAAAGCAAGGGCGAATTACTCGATGCCTCCAATTTGTTGCTAAAAGAGCGCGAAGAGGACCTTGTTCGCAAGAAAAAAGAGCTGGAAGAGATCACCGCTGAAACGGCTGTCGAAGAGGAGTTGCTCAAAGCCAAAACTGCCAAGATTGCCACCATGATTGAAGAACGGTTGCTGACGGCTTTCAACAAGATCCGTAAAAACGCACGCAACGGCCTTTCTGTAGTAACTGTTCAACGTGATGCATGCGGTGGTTGCTTTAACAAGATCCCACCACAACGCCAGCTGGATATCGCTTCCCGCAAGAAGATCATCGTTTGTGAGTATTGCGGCAGGATTTTGGTAGATAAAGATATTGCAACGCCACAAGCGGAAGAGAATTAGACAAATTTCTATTTTCAATTACCTCATTGTCGTAAAAGCAAGTGGCAACGCTGTTTTTGGACGTTTCACCGGGTATGTCATCACAAATTATGATAACATACTATCCCTTCGATTAAAATCCAATTCGTTTTCGCTGTTGTTGATCAACCCTCTGTTTGTCCCTTTGGAGCAGAAAGTTAATGGCATCATAAACGTCCTTAAATTGCTGGTTGTATTTGGTTTCGAGATCATTCATTTTGACCATTAACTCTTTATCTGTCAAAGCATATTGCCGGACCAACACGAAGGCTCTCATGATGGCGATATTCACATCAATTGCCTTTTCTGAGTTGAGGATACCCCGCTGAGCATGGCAACGCCTTGTTCTGTAAAGGCAAAAGGGGAATACCTCGCTCCACCTCGGATCTTTGAGGTGCAGAAATTGCACCTCAAAGATTCCCACTCATCCTTTGAAAGCTCAAACATAAAATCAGGGGGAAATCTTTTAATATTTGCTCTTACTCCTGCCGGGCCTTTTTTTATATCAATTCTATCTACCATTCGCCACCTGCGCCACCTCCGCCGAAGCTGCCCCCGCCAAATCCGCCGAAGCCGCCGGAATCGCCGCCGCCGCCACCCGAGAAATCGTTCCATGAACCACCGCCACCTCTGCCTCCAAGCATGCTCAGGAGCCAGAGAGATCCGAGCAGACTTCCTCCACTTCCATCAGCGCCTACGCTGCGATAGCGGTTTCGGTTAAAGAGCATGAAAACGACAAAGATAATCAGCAAAAGTGCGAAACCTGGAAATACAGAGTGTTTGGACACTTTCTTGTCGTATTGATCGGCTGTAAACTCACCGGCCGTTAACAACATTAGTACCGAGGTGGCGCGGTCGAGTCCGGTATAATAATCATTTACCTTGAAGCTTGGCATCATTTCGGCAGTAATGATGGTTTTGCGGGCTGTAATATCGGGTACTGCCCCCTCCAAACCATATCCAACCGCAATAAAAACCTTCCCAGTCTCACCATTGTCCGATTTGGGTTTAACCAGAATGAGGATACCATTGTTTTTCCCCTTTTGACCAATACCCCATTTCTCTGCTAGCTTGAAGGTATAGTCTCCCTTGTCATATCCAAAAATATCTTTAACGATGACGATGGCAATTTGCGTGGAGGTGCGCCGGTTGAAAGCATCCAACTTATTTTCCAGACTGGTAGCCTGAGCTCCGGAGAGTATTCCTGCAAAGTCATTGACCAGACGCGGGGGTTCGGGACGTTCCGGAAATTCATCGGCAGCATAAGCTCCCGCAAAAATAAAAAGCAGCAACACAATCAGCAAAAACTGAGGAGCGATAAGCTTGTGAAAAATATTTTTCATTGTCTATTTACCGTATGATATTTCGTCTGGAAGTTCATTTACATCATGCTTTTGGTATGGGAAAAACTCTTTCAGCTTCTCTCCAACTTTACCGATTCCATTAATCAATCCTTCCATTACAAATCCATCCATAAAATAACCGATCATCAGCTCTTTCACATCATTCCAAAATCCGGCCGGAACAACAGCATTGATACCGGCATCCCCTATAATTGCAAATTTTCGGTCGCTGGTAGAGAGATAGATCAGCACTCCATTCCTTTCCTCAGTTTCGTGCATTTTCAATGACTTGAAAAGCCAGGCGGCTCTGTCAAGTACGTTGCCCTTGCAGACAGATTCAATATGAATGCGAATCTCCCCGCTGGTTTGGTGCTCTGCTGACTGGATAGCCTGTACTACCTGTTGCTCCTCCTCTTTGGAGAGAAATATATTGCTACTCATCCTGGATTTGGATTAATTGGATTAAAATTAAAAATTACAGATTACAAATGATTGCCGTATTTAATCATTCAGGTATTAATCTGGATACCATCCCAGTGGCAACTAGAATTGGACCTTTGGAGCTGTTGTAGCACCCTTTTCTGCTTCGAAGTAGGCCTTTTTCTCAAAATTGCGCATCGATGCGATGATGTTCTGCGGGAACAACCGGATATAGGTGTTAAATGCCTGTGCTGAAAGATTGAATTTTTGACGTTCAACGGTTATCCTGTTTTCAGTCCCTTCAAGTTGCGCCTGTAAATTCAGAAAATTCTCGTTGGCTTTCAGATCGGGATATTTTTCTACAACAACCATCAGTCTTGACAAAGCTGAGGACAAACCACCTTGTGCCTGTTGAAATTGTTGTATTGATGCTGCATTTAATTTTGTGGGATCCACGGTAACGGAAGTAGCTTTGGCCCTTGCTTCGACTACTGCTGTCAATGTCTCACTTTCATGAGCGGCATAACCTTTCACAGTACTGACCAGATTAGGGATCAGATCTGCGCGGCGCTGATAAACATTTTCTACCTGAGACCAGGCTGAGGAGACGCCCTCTTCCATGGATACCATGTTGTTACCCGTTTTTATGCCCCAACTAATTCCGAAAAACAGAGCCAATGCAATGACTCCAATTACAATCCATGCTGTTTTGCTCATAACTATTGTTTTTTTTATTAGTCTATTTAATCCATGTGAAATTACATACTAAATTCCGGATTCATATGGTTTTTGGATTATACCTAGTTGTTTAACCTATTGTTAACAATTAATTGATTTTCTGGATCAAAACGACTGCCTGAACTGAAATTCCCTCTTCCCTGCCTTCGAATCCCAATTTCTCAGTTGTTGTAGCCTTGATGTTTACCTGATCAACCTGACTCTCAAGAATCCCGGCAATGACAATCTCCATGGCGGGAATAAAATCCTTCAATTTTGGACGCTGCGCAGAGATTGTAGCATCCAGATTCACCAGTCGGTAGCCTTTCCCTTTGATTAAATGGTACACTTCTGTCAACAATTTTTTGCTGTCAATATTTTTGAATGCCTGATCCGTATCCGGAAAGTGATAGCCGATGTCCCTCAGTCCGGCGGCACCCAACAGCGCGTCACAAATGGCGTGAAGGAGCACATCGCCGTCTGAATGGGCAACAGTGCCCTTTTCGTGGGGTACCAGAATCCCTCCCAGCCAGAGCTCTTCACCCTCTGCCAGTTGGTGGACATCGTAACCAAGACCTATGCGAATGCTCATTTTTAAAGTGACTAGAGTGACTAAAGTTGGGTAAAGTTACATTATCGTTCTGAAGCTACAAGTACTCTAGTCACTTTAGTTCACTTTAGTCACTCTATTTGTACCAAACCATCCTTCCCGATTTTGAAGCCTTTTTGCCATCTTGTCCTGTAAAGGTAATCCTGTAAATGTATATCCCTTTGGCAGGAACTGGGTTCGATAACTCTGGTTTCCAGAACAAATCATTGATTTCATATCCCCTGGAAGGGAGTATTTGTCTGGTTTGGAATACGGTTCTCCCAGTCAAATCCATCACTTCCAGATTTATATCAAAAAGCTCATCGTACCGGTTTTGTGTGATGATAAACCTGGTCTGGTCGGAAAAAGGATTGGGAAAATTGTACACATCATGTACAACCATTTCTTTACTGACAAGAAACCTGACTGTAGCAGAGGAGGAGTTGTTGGCGCTGTCCCAGACCATTAGGGTCAGAGTATGGGATCCAATGTCGGACACGGTCAGGGGATAAATGATAGTTCCTGATTTCCATGTCGCGGAATCTGCCCTATAATAATTGTTCAAAATCAACTGATTGTTATTCTGTCCATCCAGTTCCAGCGTGATATCGTGGCCAATTCCGTATCCCGAACTATTGATACCGCTCTCATCGCTGAGGAAAACTAAAAGCAATGGATTGGCAGAAACTGTCTCACCGTCACTAAATTTCTCATTTTCAAGATAAAGACGGACAACAGGGCCTCTGTTGTCAGAAGCAGGCAAAGTTTCTGTGCCATTGAAATGAATGTTGGCAAATGATCCATTGCCATCGGTCGTTTCGTTTTTGAAATAGTAGCGGATCAATCCCGGATCTTTGTTGAAGTTTACATCCTTCGGCACTACAAATGAATAGCTAAAGGATCCGTTTTTGACAAATGCAGTACCGTTGAACAAAATATTCTCCTGCACCTTGTAAGTAAACGGTTGTTGTCCTCCATTGCCAATTGTGTTATTCGTTGTTGGCTGATCGAAAACCTGAATGGACAGGGATCCGCTGAGAAGTCCCATTTTGGTGCCGCCTCTGTCCTGAATTTCACCCAAAATGGTTACCTGGCTTAGTGGGGAGAGAATCCCAACAAACTGTTCTACCGATTGATGGTTGATTTCCAGATTTACACAACGCTGTTCCGGATAGCTGAGGCGCAGGGCAGGATCTCCAAGCAGACAAAATTTAGTGGTATTGATGGTTCCGCTGTTTTCATTTTTCACCAAGCGGATAATATCACCCAACCGCAGATGGTCGCCAAGTTCGTCTCTTTCAAAAACATGGTTAAAAAAACTTTTGTTGATCTCGAAATTGGAGGCCGAATAGACCAGTCTGGTAGCTGATAGCAAAGCGATGGCACCGCCTGCAGGGTGAAAGAGAAGATGTTCTCCTGCAGACCTTTTCACACGCATATCCCATCGGCTAAACTCACAGGTGGCCGTTACAAAGAGTGGAAGGCGATCTTTGTTCGACCAACCGTCAATGTCGGTTACCGCTAACACCCTCTCGTGAGCCAATCCGTCTTCGCTCGCATGGCCGACATAGTTGACGATCAGGTCGCCGGCTTGTACCGACCGACGAATCGCTTCAGTAACAGCAGGATAACGCTGCTCAGGCGTCAAAACTTCAGGATAGGCATCAAAATAGATTTTTGAAGCCTTGTATTCGGGATTTTTCTGAGCCTGGGCCATAGCCAGTTTCTCAGAATCACTGACGTGCAGGTTGTTGTCTTCGTCATCCGCAATAAAGCTGATGTTGTTGCGCCAATCGCCCAAAGTTGCTGCTTCATGGTAATGGATGATTTTACCGACTGCAAGGGTGGCTTCCGCAATGGTACTTGCCGGAATCCTCCCAATGCCAATGTTAATAGTTCCATTGGGATCGCCAACAGTACTTTCCAATTGCCCGAAAAAATCATCGGATACGTATGAACCAACCTCATTGAGCGAATTCCCTGACTGCACTGTCGGAATCCAGTTGGGGTTATCGTCTCCGGGCTTGTGTACAGGATCGCAAGTCCCTTTACCAAAAAGCAACAGATATTTTAATACGGAACCTTTTGAACCATAGTTTTGCCGGTATAGGTGCAGGACATAATTTCGGAGAGCCGCAACATCCCTATAACCGCCGGCATACTCATTGAATATCTCCCCGACGGTCACCACTTTTACCGTCATATTATCCGTGGTTCGGTGATACTGGGCCAGGCGTTCTGCCTGATCCAGGAATGCCACCGGGGTCAGAATCAATAATTCAGGAGTGTCAATATGTTGTATATCAGAATTTTTTATCTCTTCTGTTTTGGTCACCCCAGGATATTTACTTTGGGGATCAAACAGAATAAAACTTCGCAGTGAATCGCTCTTAATCCGGAATGTCAATTGTCCATCGGCGAACTGAAAGCCTTGCTGCACAGGAGACAGAGGGTTGGTTACTTCCCAAAGCAGGAGAGAGCTGTTTGCTCCATTGACCTGAAATTCAACTATTTTATCCTTACCTATCGTTCTTCCATCACGGAAAAACAGCGGTATCCCCCGGTATTGCAGGGATCTCCGGAGTTGCAGCGTAGCATAATCCAACCAGCATTGATCAGCGCCTGTTCCAATGTATTTCACTGATAGATTGACGCCTGAACCAGTTACCTGCCGCGATATTTTCAAAGAATCGGCAGAGGCGAAATCAGATCCGGATGAGGTTTGAACAGGAATAAACCTGACAGTTCCCAAGCCATTCCCATTGGCTATCACCTCCATCTGAGTTGGAGATGTACTTCTGCCAGCGGCATAAATACTGAAATTAACTGGTTCATTTTCAATACGATCCTGTAATGTATAGCTTTTGGACAATATATTCCCTCCGGTGAGGAGTGCTGTAAACCACCTGGGTCCCGATTCCAGTAAATTTAAATTCTCCTCCTCCCATAATTCGGAATCATCGTATTCACTTGATTGCAAATCAGGATTTCCGGTAGGTTGTTTTGATAAAGATAACAGAAGATCAATACCGGTATCCTCCGTTAGAAAAAAATAGGAAAAACCGCGAGCTGGTTGATTTCTATATGGATGGTATTGACCTGTGGCTGTTTCATACTTCCAGAGAACCGGTCCCTGTACGAAAAAAAGCAGTGATTCCTCTTCTGTAATCTCTTTAAACCTTTGCAGAGGAAGTTGTATAGGACCATTCTCAGGCGAAATGTTGTTCGTGGGCGACATCATTTCATTCCTGCTACCATAAATTTTGACATTTTCGGGATGCAAAAATCCGTTATTTTTTAACCAGGAATAGTAAATTTTGTGGATTCCGGTAGCAGAGGTTTCAATTTTTATCCATTTACCACCTGAGAAGAGGGAATTCGGCACTGTGGTCTGTGCCAATCCCCCACGGCTTATCAGCAATGTAAAGATGATGAATAGAAGGCTATAGTAGAGACGATTAAACATTTTTGCCAGCAGACTTTTTGGAGATGGTTTCATCCTGAAAAGTGGATTCCCCATAAAAAAACGACAATAAATGTTTTTTTCTCCCGAGACTGTTGAACAAATTTAGAAAAATCAATGTTTATAGTGTACTTCGTTGTTGAAAAATAAATACAGTTTTCATTAATTTGCAATATATTTGTGGCTATTGCTAATTC
>Ga0172379_10006133_pt1 | contig 16308 bp, 9 predicted proteins | sample GrowelOW334metaG_FD_119756 | JGI IMG/M metagenome (GOLD analysis project Ga0172379, IMG submission 119756) | Groundwater microbial communities from an aquifer near a municipal landfill in Southern Ontario, Canada - Groundwater well OW334 metaG | ecosystem: Environmental > Aquatic > Deep... | reverse complement strand
TTTTAATCCAGGGAAAAAGGATCTTACATAATCGATATTCATAGCGTTCAGGTTAGGTTATAGCCACTAAGATATAAAACCATTCGATTTAAGTAAAAATGGCTATTTTTGCCCGTCACAAAAAAGGGGAAGTATTATGGCAGTTGTTGGTGCTCTACTGAACAATGTAGTACGGAAAAGAAGTGCAAATTTCAAACGGAGACAAACCAGAGGGCAGGATGCACAAATAAAAACACTGATTAAACTTCTATCTAAAGCCCGTAATACACAGATTGGCAGGACCTACGATTTTGAGGGTATTTTGGATTCCGCTGATCCTGTTAGAGAGTTTCAAAAAAAGGTTCCGATTTACAATTACGAGAAGATCTATCAGGAATGGTGGCACAAGCTGCTGAGCGGTGAGGAGAAAAATGTTTGTTGGCCGGGAAAAGTGAAATACTTTGGATTAACCTCCGGCACGTCCAATGATTCTTCCAAAAGGGTTCCGCTGACCAATGATATGATCCGGTCGATCCGTAAGATAGGTATCCGTCAGTTACTTGCCTTATCTGATTACAATCTTCCCCCGAGGTTCTATGAAAAATCCGCCTTAATGGTTGGTGGTTCCACTTCATTGACCAAAATACAGAGTTACCTTGAAGGGGATCTTAGCGGGATTTTGGCCGGCCGGCTGCCGTTCTGGTTCAATAGTTTTTACAAGCCCGGCAAGCCGATAGCAAAGGAAAAGGATTGGGCCACCAAGATCGAAAGAATGGTGGAACAGGCCCCAAACTGGGATATCGGCGGAATATCCGGTGTACCTGCATGGGTGCAGATTTTAATTGAAAAAATTATTGCCAGGTATAACCTAAATAATATTCATGAGATATGGCCGAATTTCAAGGTGTTTGCCCACGGCGGTGTGAACTTCGAGCCCTATAAAAAAAGCTTCAGCAAATTACTTGGCGAAGAGGTGATCTACCTGGAAACCTATCTTGCTTCTGAAGGATTTCTGGCTTTCCAGAACGAAAAGGATTCCGACATGCAGCTGGTTCTAGATAACGGGATTTTTTTCGAATTTGTTCCGTTCGATCAGGTAAATTTCGGTTCCGACGGAATGCTCAAAGAAAATCCGGAGGTGGTCACCCTGAATGAGGTTGAAGAATACCGCGAATATGCGCTCCTCATTTCAACCTGTGCGGGTGCATGGAGATACTTAATTGGTGACACAATCCGTTTTACCGATAAAGCGAAAGCAAAAATGGTAATTACCGGCCGGACCAAGCATTTTTTAAGCCTTTGCGGAGAGCATCTTTCGGTGGATAATATGGGCCGTGGGATTCAGCTGGTTTCGGAGGAGATGGGCCTTGATATCAAAGAGTTTACTGTATGCGGAATGGCCTATGAGGGACTTTTTGCACATCAATGGTACCTGGGAATTGACAGTACTAACGTGAATAGTGAAGAGGTAAAAGAGAGATTGGACCAGGCGTTGAAATCGCTGAACGATGACTATGCGGTGGAGCGGCAGGCTGCCTTAAAAGATATATTTGTGGAACTCATCCCAAATCAGATCTTCTATGATTATCTGAAATTCAAGGGCAAAGAGGGAGGACAGCATAAATTCCCGCGCGTTCTTAACGGGCAGAAGAAAGACTGGGAGAGTTTTATTCAATTATGGAAGAAAGAGACGATCGTTTAGTTTATGATCCTGCTAATTATTCTTAAGGGATTTCTTACGGGACTTCTGCTGAGTGTTTACCTGGGTCCTACTTTTTTTACGGTCATGGAGACCCTGATAAGAAGAGGAGCCAAAGCTGCGTTGCTGTTGAATTTAGGAGTTTGGTTAAGCGATATCAGCTGCATTGTGGTTGCCTATTATGGAGCCTCCGAATTGATGGGCCCCATCCAGAACAATGTAATATTCAAACTGGTAGCCGGCGGCGCTTTTATGTTTTTCGGACTAAGCTATTTCCTGAGGAAGCCTGATGAAACCGTAAAACCACTTGGAGGAGTCGGAATTATGATCCTTCTCTTTAAAGGATTTCTCATCAATACACTCAATCCCGGCGTCCTTATATTTTGGTTCGGTGCCATGATTGTGGCCGTCACCAGTCTGGACCTCCACGGGTTGCAGATCATCTATTATTTTGCCAGTACGATTGTTACCCTGATTGGCTTTGATCTTTTAAAAATCCTGTTTTCACACAAGCTTCGCAAAGTGGCAAACGAAAAAGTGATGACCCGGCTTTTTCGCATCACCGGCGTGATCCTTATGACGTTAGGTATTTTTGTCGTGATCAGGGCCTTCTGGCATTAACACCCTGCAAACGGCAAATTTCGCGGCTGCAACCGTTTCCCTGTTGACTTTCTCGCTGATTCTACCTCTGGCAAGATCATGAACCGTAATATATCCGTTGAGCAATAACAGCTGGATGATCAGGTTGTTAATGATTACCTCCTGGCTATAACCGTCAGCAACATAAAGGGTTGTCATCTGTTCCATGAATCCGGCGGCAAATTCCGGACTATTGGGCAAAGCCATCAGTTGATGGTAAGTTTCGCTGATCGCATTAAGTTCGATATTCAGGGTGGGAGTCAGGAGCAGCGGGCTGAAAACCCGAGCAGGATCAACGGGACTGAATCCCCGCAAGCGGCTAATATCAACCGAAGTTTCCTGCTGATCAAGCCTGACAAACCTTGCTTTTTTCATTCCTTCAAGCTGGTACAGATAGAAGTTGTACCGGAAAATTTCTGCACTAACTTCATTTGCTGGCAGTATCTGGCCATATTTCTCCTGAATGGCCTGGCGGACCAGCAATTTGTGTCGCGAGATCTCGGGTTTCTGGAGCCTGACTTCACGAATCAGGCGCAGCAGGTCATCGGCAGCTTTCTGAGGTCCGGAAATTTCTTTCCCTTTTTTGCCAAGATCGGTGGAGAGAATACCTAACTGGATCTTTCTTCCTAAACCACATCCGTCTGATCCCCCTTTGAGTATGCGGATCAGGTGCTGGCGAATGGCAAGTTCGCCACCTTCGGCAATAAACGGATTCCCCGCAGGAGTGCTGGCCAGCGCATTAAACATTTTTCCAAAAAAGTCGCGGTCGATCAGAAAGGTTTCTTCGCTATCCTTGCCGGTTGCTATGGCATGGAAACGGTTTTTTATGATGTCAAAACGGATCTTGCCAATCGTCAGAATCTGGTTGTTTTTGGTAAATGTCTTGCCGCGGAAGATCTCCGAAACCACTTCTTCCAGATCGATCTTGTCCATCAGCTTAAAAGATGAACCCAGGTATACCTTACCGGTATGCGGATCAGGAATCCAATCAAGAATATCATCCAGATAGGATCCATGGCGTCCTAGTAGTTCAACGATCTGTTTATCTGCTGTATACCGCAACAAGGTGCGTTGGATATGCGGATAATCAGAACTGGTGGATTTTTCTTTACGTTCCCCGTGGCTTTCACGGTACAAAATGAAGTTTTCAGGATTAGCGTACCGGCGGATCCCGGCTTCATCTCTTGAGAAGTTGCTGGCCGTAAGGAATATGTCAATTTTAAAAGGCATTCTTACATCGCATAACCCGCTGATGGTGCTGCGCGAATTCAAGTCTTCCTTATTGCTGTCGGCACTGCTCTCAAACAAGCTCTTATACTGCCTGATAAAATCAGGGTCGAAATCAGTCACTCTCGAGAAATCGCCGATCTCACTGCCTATGCCATACAGGTTGCCCTGGTCGTCGGGGAAAACGTGGAGCATATCTCCCGCTATCATCCGGATCGACCGTATGCCCTGCAGGTCCTTTCGTAACCATTTAAGCATCAAGGCGGCAAGCATTTCAGATTTGCCAACTCCGCTATCTCCGCTGATCAGAACTACGAACAGACTTCCATCCTCTTCTTCAATGGCAAAAAGCGAACCGTGCACGGGCATGCCGCCAAGTTCCTTCACCTTTTCGTTCAGCAAGGTGAGCCTTGGTTTTTTAATATCTCCAAAATAATCGACTTTGCGCTTGAGTGGCGTTACAATGGTCTTGATATTCCCATTTGGGCCTTTCAAATCAAAATATCCGATGCGTGGATAGGAAATTACCTTTTCCGGGGCCCCATAGAATAGTACAATGTCGGGGACAAATTCCTTAACCTCTGCTAACGAAATGGTTTGAGGGCCCAGGAGCCTGAAATTATCAGTCAGGTATTTAAGATATGACTTATGAAATATGTAAAGTTCCCTGACCAGGCCCTGGTCATGAATCTTGCAACGATAATCTTCGGGATCAAGCGTTTCGGAGAACCTCGAGATCCGGTTGCCGAAGAAGGTGGAAGTCGGTCGGGTCTTCATCTGTTTGATGAAATCCCTTGGAGTTCCGCTGCCGACCAGATCAAACGGCTCCGATTCATAACCGGTGCGGTCAATCTTATGGAAGGGATACTCCCGTTTTTTTGCATCGGTTGCTATCCGTGTATGGGTCTGAACATCTTTCTCCGCAGCAATAACACCACATTGTTCCATGACGCGGTTGATCCAGCGGAGTTCATGGAATTCCTTGTTACGCGAGAGGGCGTTATCCATGACAAAATCGGTATGGAGCGAATAGCCGTGCTGAATCATCTCGTTGATCGATGAATTCTGAGGCAAGTATTCGTACTGTACCATTTTGGATATATAATGGTTGTACCGGGTGTACAGGTCGGTCGAGCGGGTGGCATTCATCCGCCCTGTAAGAAAAATGATTTGTGTTCTCACGGTTTCGGGCAGGTCGACGGTTGTCACCAGCTGACCGGATGCTTTCATGCAACTTTGCCAGATATAACGGCATTCATCAGGAAAGATGCCAAGCAAATAAGAGGAGGCAAGCAGCCCGGCCTCTCCGTTTCCGAGTTTGCGAACGCCATCGGTCAGTTTTTCGACCCTGCTTTTCCAGGCTTTGACAAAGATGTTGGTGCCCGTGAGCAAATAATCCATCCACAGCAGGTCGGGTCCATCGGCTTCTTTTAACGCCTCATCCCTGAAAAACTGATAGGTGATCTCCACCATGGCCGGTCTGGGATCGGAATCGAATGGTTCTTCGAAATGGTTGAGCTGATCGCGTAATTCGATCAGTCCAAGGGTGGGATTGAAGGCTTCGGCGCCGATCCCGGTGATTTCCGTGAAAAGGCCAAGCGTGCGTCTAAAAAGTTCTTTCAGTCCGGGTTCTTTCAGGCGCTGGTCAAAAGGCAATCCGAAATGGAGAAAGAGTTCGCCGATATATTTTCTCAGGATCTGGTTGTAACCTTCGAGACGTGCCAGATCACCACCCAAATCATCGCCGTTTACCTTTAACGCCAGGAGCTTAACTTTAAAATCAGAAAAGAGAATGGTTTCAAGCTCGACCAGGATTTCCTTCATGACGAGCAGTTCATCCGGTTCATCGAGGATGTGATGGTCGGGCTGGAATTCCTTTTTCGAACGGATATATTTCTGAATAGTGCTTTTCCCAAACCTGGCGGTAACTTCGTTATAATCAAGGTCTCTCAGGGCTGGAATGTTTTTGTAAACCTGCGGGAGCAGGGTTTCATATACCTTGGTGAATGCTTTGCTTGCCACGAAAGATTCGAGGTCGGGGCAACTTCCGATCTGGTCGAATAACTCGATCACGCTGTTTTTCGAGGTGGCGATAGTGTGTATCGTAACCCCGCAATCAGCCGGAAACGGTAGGTTGACAGACTTGATATCCCTTATCCGGAGCGACCGGTTTACCGTTTTTGACAAGCCTGAAATAGCGGCATAGTCCGCGAGGATCGCATGCGCATAATCAGCTCCGGACTGTTTTGGGAACACGGTCGACAGGATGGTTTCCGGATCCTTGGTGCGCGCCGGATCATTAGCCAGCAACGTCTGGAATTTGTTCCAGTACGTCAGGAACATGACCATTGCTGTTTCAAGTTCCTTGCGAAAAACCTTATAGGAAGCTTCTGATCCGTCGAGATAATCACCCAGGGCAAAGCGGACAAAACCCGTCTGGTAAGGTAAGATTGCCAGACCGCGTTCTCCAGCCAGAGCCGTGGCAAAAGCTTCGAGTTCATGGAAGGAAGCAAGGTTCAGGATATGTAGGTTGAAAAGATAGGAACCGTCGGAATCGAGGAAGGAAACCCCTGACTCCGGATATCGGGCCAGTACCTCGGCGGCAACCTGTTTGGCGATATCCATCCGGTGATTGGATTCACCCCGGAATTCCTTGTTGATCCGGAACCGGTTTAATGATTTGACTATATGATCCTTATAATAAGAGAAGAAGGGTTCGCCCTTATACTTGAAATCATCCGGCAATTCAAGAACATCGAGCTGGTCGAGTGATCGGAGTTCATCCAGTAAAAACAAATGGAGCGGGCTGCCCTCAAATAGGGAAACCCGGCGTCCTTTGCCTGATTTGCCTGAGCCTTTTTCCGGTTTATTTGCCAGGATGGCGGTTTTAATATATGCTTCGAGTTTGGATTTTATCTTGTGACGGGAAGCATCTTTCGGAAGGTTTTCGTCCATCCTTATCTTGATGGTTTTAGCCAGCTCAGCAACCTCAAGGACGTTTACGAGCATATACAAAGAGTTTGTATTGGCCCGATCGGCCGAGAAAATGTTACGGGCGTAATCGATGACATCCTGCCTGGCCGGAGTCGCGGCAATGGAACCCAGACGGTCACCGGTAGCCCCGAGGTTTTTTGTGGTTGAAAGGGAGGTTACCATGCCCAAAGTCGGGAAAGAGGCGAAGTTGTTCATGATGTACCTTGATATGGTACGCCATTTGGGTTCCTCAGGATCTTCGAGCTTCACGGCGTCATTATAAGCCTCATCCAGGAACAGTGTAAACTGTGTCTTGTTCAGGAATTTAAGGAAGGCGATCAGTGCCTGGTTGTTGAAATCCGTATAGCCGGTCGGATTGGAAGGATCGTTGATCACGAACACCGTATTCTCGCAGAACCGGTCCCAAAGCGTGCCCGTGTCGTCGAAAAGGTGAAAGGTGTCGCGGATCAGCTCGAGCTTGGTCTGGAGCCTTTCAAAATCGACCCTTCCATTTTCAAACAATTCAATGTTTATATCAAAAGGATTGATGTCGAACCGGTCGGGCGGAAACAGATCGCGGTACTCCCACGAAGCCTCCTCAACAAAATAGATGAAAGGATTGGGCTGTCGGCCTTTCCAGAACAGGAGGTCGCGGATAATCATCTGAACATCATCGGAAACCGATGTTTTATCCAGTGTTCCCAGTTTGCTTAAGAAATCCTTAATAATGTCCTGATCAGCCTGATTTTTCTGATCGTACCGGTCCTTGATCCCAAGATCGATCAGGAAATTCCGGAAACGGCCCTTGTTGTCCGCTTCATTTTCCACTTTGGTGAGGAAGGCCTTGTATTTCTCAAGGAAGAGGTTGATTCCGAAATTTTTATGAAAATGATTCTGAAGCGTCCGCTGATAAGTGTTTGGGATGACGTCGAGTATGACCTGGCAACGGTGGATAATTTCCGTACTGACCGGTTTCAGCTTGCGCTGCAACAGGTATTCCCCATAAGTGCGTATCTGTGCACGACCGCCGCCTTCGACAATCGTGGCTATACTTAGGTTTTTATTTCCTGAATAGAAATATTCCCGTGTACGGTCTTCGAATTCGGCAATGAGTTCGCGGTTGATCTTTTTATGAGTGTCAGGTTCCCGGATTTGTCCGATCAGTTCGAGGTATTGGCGTAATTTCGACAGGGTATAGCGGTCTTTTATCAGCTGACTGGCAAATTCGTCGAATTTGTACAGCATGACATCCTGCTCCGGGCTGTCGGGCTCAGCAAGCTGTTCTTTTTTAAGTCCGGCAATTTCATGGTCATATTCCTTGATCTTTTTATCGATTTTCTCTTTGAATTTCCTGATGTTCTGTGCGTTTACCTTGTCGAGTATCAGGCGCAGGTTCATCTGTGTGTTGGCCGGTGTACCCATTTTGCGGGTATGCACCTTGTTGAGGGTATTGATGATCCCATTGTGGAAGGCAAAAACCAGGCTTGTGTTGGTTGCCCGGGATTCGGGCGAGTCATCGATGAACACGCAGCGTACCAGATAGTTGGCAAATCCGGGTTGACTAAGGATATTGCTGCGCATGGAGGAAATGCGCACGGCGAATATCGAGACCGGATCATCCTGCATGATCTGCAGAAAGGAGGCAGGTTCGGTAAACTCAATCACCTTGACGGAGTTTGGTGTAAAAACCTCTTCTTTTAACAGGCGGATCGTGGTATCGGCATTTCCCGAAACCAGCGTACGGATCAGTCCGTTCAGACCCTTGAAATTGACCGTGGATTCCGTGCGGGCAAGGAAGTTTTCTTTTTCAGCTCCCGTTGTGTAATGAGTAGATTGATTGACCATCTGGTCGAGGACATCCAGCAGGTAGTTCCACTGGGCTTCCTCAACGTCTTCATTTATTCCCAGTACATCACGGAATTTGCGAAGTACGCGGACTTCATCACCGACGAGTATACGGTATAGAAAATCGATTGTTTCCTGCGTGGTTGGCGGTGTGCCAACCGAAAAATCATGAAGGCCGAGAATGTTTTCCAGCTGCTTTTTTTCGACCGGATTTACCAGTTCCTGGTCGATGATGGTACGGAGTCTCTTTTTAAAAACCTGCCTGCGGGCCGAGAATTCAAAAGCTTTTGAATTCCGGTGCGGGGCCAGCATCAGGTTGATATCATTATACCCTGGTAATGCTTCTTTTACCTCCAGGAGCGCCTGGCTGACGGCAGCTTTCTGGATGGCCGGCTCCATCAGATCGTCGTGGCAGATTCGTACAAAATTCTTCAGCTTTTCAAAAACCCCGTCTGGAAGGATATTGGTGGCACGGTCGCCCAACGATGCGTAGAGGTTGATCAGTTCGCGCGCCTCAGCGTTCAGCGGTACCCGGGGTGATCCTGGCAATTTCATACGATTTGTTCATTTAAGGTGTTTGCAAAAGCCTGGTTTCGCTGGCAGAAAAACCAAGCAAAGGAACGAAACCGACGATGAATATAAAAGCCTTGATGTAAGTTGGTTGAAAAGTATAACAAACAGGGGGGTAGATGGTTGATTTAGGTTACAGATTGATAGGGAGGCAGGCCGTAGGGGAGGAGCCACGGCTCCTCCCTTTGCGCTATGAGACTGAGAGACTGAGAGACTGAGAGACTATGAGACTGAGAGACGATTGATGAAATTGCAGAATTATCAGGTGATTATGGCCTTTAACCAAATCTTGAAGATCGGTATTTATCAGGGTGTTGGTTTTCTGTGTAAATTCATGACTTTCATGAATCGCCAAACTTAACAGATTACATGAGGCCAGTACACTATATTCCGGTCATGAACTTGAGGAGATTTTTCATTCCGTTTTTTTTGGTGTTTTGCATTAGTGTATCGGGACAGAAATTAACCGAAATCGATATTTCCGGTTTGCTTAAAACTGAAAGAAATCCTGTGTTGAGTGAGATCGCCTCCGGAATCGACCTTGTCAAACTCGAGACAACACCAGGATGTTTGATCCAATCGGTAACATCGATTATGCGGTGGGGCACTAACTTCCTTATCGTCGCCAATGGCAGGAAGTCATTGCTTATTTTTACGCAGCAGGGCAAGTTTGTGAAATCATTCGGCACAATCGGCAAGGGCCCCGGCGAGTTTCTGGAGATTTACGGGATGGCTTTTGACGCAAAAACGGATCACCTGTTTATTTTAGATAACGGTCAGGTTAAGCTCATAGAATATGACGGGACCGGAAAATTCATCAAGGAAATTAAACTGGGTTTCTACGCCACCGGTGTCAAGGTGGTGGATAATGGATTCTATTTCTATACGGGATCAGTATATTCCTATAAAACTGGTAGCTGTCTGTTAACGGTAACTGATCGTGCCGGAAACGTGTTGAACAGATTTCATAAAAGGCCCTTCGAGAAAGGATTGCCTGACCAGAATGCAACCAAGTATTCCGACCAGCGTAACTGGTGCTACTGGGAGCCCTATTGGGACACGGTGTACACCTTTGACGGTTCATCGTATCATCCAAAGTACTTTTTCAATATTGGCAAAGACCGGATCCCGAGGGAATTACAGGAAAGCAGGGATATGTTTGAGAAGGATATTGATGGTTACCGTTGGATTGTATCGTATATGGAATGTCAGAATTTCCTCTATTTCCAGATTATTGACAAGGGCCGTACGGGTAAAAAACTGGTCTATGATAAAATAAGCAAGGCGGGTTATTGCATTCCGCATAACCCGGTCTATAACCATTGGGGATTCATGAATGATTTTTGTGGCGGTCCACTTTTTCCCTTAACCATCAAGATGTCCATGACCGAAGTTGCCTGTGCTTATCAGATGGTCGACCTGAAAGAATACTTTGCAAATGGCTGGATTGATATCAAGAAGGCGAAGAACCCTGCCCTGAGCCGGGAATTCATCGAAATAATTAAAGGTTCTACAGCCGATGATAATCCGATCCTTGTGATTGCGACATTAAAATGACATAAATTGAAGGTACTTATCATACGAACTTAAAAATTGTCGATGCCTAAGGATGTGGTTCCGCTGATTTTCTAACCAGATTTTCCACTGCATATAAAGGATAAACTTCTATCGGCGGGTACTTGCAAAAATTCTCTGTTGAAATCCGGATGCCTTGATTAAGCTGTTTTTCTTTTAGGAATAAGAACAACGACTGCATTTTACCTGTTGAACCTGATTTGACCTCAACCGGGATTAGTTGTTTCCCTTTTTGTATAATGAAGTCCACTTCAGCTGAACTATTTCGGGCTTCACGATGCCAGTAGAACAGATCGGGAGGTTCATATGGACTTCGGTATTTCAGGATTTCAAGGCCGGTAAATAATTCAGCCATTGCTCCACGATTTATCAGGTCTTCATTCCGGGTCAGCAGAAAATCAGACAACTCGAATGAAGAAAGTCGCTGCTGAAGTCCCATGTCCAATAATAGCGCTTTAAACCGCTTCTGATGAATATTGGTCCCGAGCGGTATCCCTGATGCCGGAGAATGATAAACAGGAAATACCAACCGTGCCATCCGGAGAAGTTCAAATGCCTCCTGTGCTTTGGCAACCGAAAGGTTTTGGCCGGCTTTGGTGAAAATGAATTTATTTCCTGCCTGATTTACTACCGACCTGAATACCTCGCGCAGAACCAGAACTGGGGATTTTTTTTTGTATCGGGCAAAATCACTTTCCAGGGACAGGATAAGATCGTTTTGTATCTGCTGACAAGTTAAATAATCTTTGGTTTTAAGGTACCCGGCGACCACTTCAGGCATTCCGCCAATGACAAAAAAGGTGCGGAGAAGCTCCATCAACCTCGAATGCAAAACATCAGGAAGAGGATTGTCGGGAGATGCCTTCTTTTTTGATTCCAATAGATCCTGAAAACCAAGGGCTACCAGGTATTCATCAAATGATAAAGGATACATGAAAATCTGGCGTATTCGTCCTACACCAAAAGAAGGTATTTCCGAAAGAGCAAATTCAAGTAGTGAACCTGCTGCAATTACGTGAAGTTCAGGTAATTGTTCATAAAAGTATCGAAGTGACTGAATGGCAGGAAGACATGCTTGAATTTCGTCCAGAAACAATAGGGTTTCGCCAGGTATAATCCGTTGTCCCAAATATGCGGAGAGTAGTTGACATATTTGTTTCGGGTCCTGGGTTTGCGTAAAAATCTGGTGAACTTGCATGTTTTGTTCCAGGTTGACCTCTAGATAATTCGGAAATTTCTTACCCAACTGCCTGACCAGGTAAGTTTTTCCAACTTGTCTGGCCCCACGGATCAGCAGAACTTTTCGTGAGGTCGAATTCTTCCATGATAAAAATTCCTTAAAAACTACCCTTTCCATTCAGAAAAAATAAAATAACAAGGCGAAATTGAGAATAATTTGTGAAATAACCAAATCGAAAATTAGATTGATTTAGTAATAAGACAAGGCGAATAGATTGAAATTTTAGCGAATAAATTGTACAAGGAAGTCAGTTATCGGTTGCCGGTTTTTGGTTAGGTTAGTAAATTATTATGTTTAAACCGCCAATCGAATTCACTTAGCCGACAACCGACAACATTTTTCTCTCATCCATGAACCTGCAACCCTTTTTAATCGAACGCCATTTTGCCAAATACGAGTTTTCGGTACCTTATCAGTTAAGCTGTTCGGACTGCGAGCCCCTGTCACTTCCGGAATTGCTTGCCATGGCTTCGCCCGACTCGGTAAGGCTATGGGAAAACCTGAGTCTTTCTTATACTGATTCATTGGGACACCCTGGGCTCAGGAAGGAGATCGCCGGTATGTACGAGGATATCAATCAGGAAGATATTCTGGTTTGTGTGCCTGAGGAGGGGATTTTTCTTGTGATGAACAGTTTAATGATGCCTGGCGACCACCTCATTGTCATGTCCCCCTCGTATCAATCGCTGCATGAGATTGCCACCGGGATCGGGTGCACGGTGGACCGCTGGGAAGCAGGCCCATCAGGATTTTTCAAGTTGGATTCGCTGTTACCATTGATCTCGCCGAGCACACGCATGCTGGTCATCAATTTTCCTCATAATCCCACTGGCGCTTTTATTTCAAAAGAGGAGTTGGTTGAAATTTCCCGTTTTTGCGACCGTCACCATATCATCCTGTTTTCCGATGAGATGTACCGGGGATTGGAACACGATCCGGCAGACCGGTTACCTGGTGCCACGACCCTGAGTATGAACTGCATATCTTTGTCCGGCATGTCCAAATCATTTGCATTGCCGGGTCTGCGAATCGGATGGCTGATTTGCCGTAACCGGGAAATTCGCGAAAAACTGTTGATGCTGAAAGATTATATTACCATTTGCGCATCTGCTCCCAGTGAAATACTTGCAATCATTGCCCTTCAGAGCAAGGGGATGATCCTGGCGCGGAACCTCTCGATTATCAATTGGAATATCAAGCTGGTGAATGAATTTGTGGACAGGAACTGCGATCAGGTTAGCTGGAACCCTCCCAAAGCCGGCAGTGTTGCCTTGCTTAACCTGCTCAGGGAACCATCAGCGGAGAAATTTTGTCAGCGTTTGCTGGAAAAGAAGGAAGTTCTTGCTATCGGCGCGCATCTCTTTGGTGTCGACAAGCCGGCGGTCAGGCTGGGTTTAGGGAGGGTAGCATTTGGTGAGGCGTTGGGGAGGGTGGAGGCGATGCTACAGGAAGTTAGGCAAGGCTCCCGGAAGCATTCGTAGTTAATAGGTGCATTCCTTTGCCGCTTCTGCAAAAACCACCAGGTTTTCAGGCGGACATTCAAAGAAATGATCGGAAGCCGAGCAGATGTATCCGCCTTCGTAGCCAACCTTTTCAAACAGTTCGTGAACATTTTTACGGATCTTTGCTGCCGGACCTTCTGAAAGGGTACTGAATTGGTCGACCCCACCGATCAGTGCGATGCGGTTGCCGATTTTTTCCTTGAATTCCCAGGGTTCCTGGTTGCCTCCGACACTTGGTGGCGCCAATGTTTCGGATGCGTCACACCCGTTTTGAATAATCATCTCTTCGATTCCGACTGTTCCGCCGCAGGTATGGTAAGTGATCTTGAAACCGAGATCATGTAAGGCATCGTGCATGATCCGGTCGTATGGCAGACAAAACTCCTTATGCAGGTCAGGTGAGACCAGGGTGGAGGAAGCTGATCCTCCGCCTGTTTCCACCAGGTCGAACCTGGCACCTTTCATCGATTCGATAAACTTCAGCTTCTTATCGAGCAGAATTTTCAGTAAAGCATGAACCCAATCGGGTTTCTCAAAAGTGGCATAAATCAGGGTTGTGATATCCATCAGACAGGCGGCATGCTGCCAGCAACCGGCCTGATCGCCCCATACAAAACCACGGAGAATGCCGGCATCACCCACCTCATCGTATCTTTTGCTGATGGGGGCAAGGGTCAGCTTGGGAACTGGCATATATTTGCCTATGAGATAAATATCCTCATCATTCTTGATCAGGTGCTCGGTGACCCACGTGGTTTTACGGTTGCCTTCGGTTTTATAGGTCAGCAACCCATCGGGGGTGTGGATATTATGGTGAACGATCCGCTGTTCAGGATCGCGACTCACGATTACCGGTACATCTTTCCAGGTTTTTGTGTTGAATTGGGTCGGATCCGCATCAACCACCCAAAACTGGTCCATCTCTTCAAAATACTGTATCTGGGCATCAAGACCGACTTTTTTAAATGCTTCCAGGTCGCTTATTCCACCCATGTGGTTTTTTAAATGATAATCCTGCCATTGGTGGAGTGAGGCCGGCAAGCGGTCGGGCTTTTCACGGTTCAATGCAGCGAGTAATCTTTCTTTAGAGGTCATGATGGAGGTTTTGGTGCAAATATAGGAAAGAACTCAGTGCATATAGAGTAAGTGTTGTGACCAGATAATATGGGAGTAAGCGAAAGGAAGTTATGATATCTGCTATTGCGGTTTGGCAAATACCTGGGTCCAATAGAGTCCGGTAAGCCAGACCCCTATTTCAGTAAAAGAAGGGTTCATCATATTTACGCAATGGCCTGCACTTTTTAACCATTCATTCATCACTTCGTCTTCATAAAGAGCACCATAAGCCACATTCTCGCCACAGGCCTTCCAGAAATAATGCTGGTCGTATAACCGGTCTCCAACGAAATGCCCGTCACTCCCCTTATGGCTGAAAAAGTTGTTATTGTACATATCCTCACTGTGGGCTTTTGCAGCTTCCTCAAGCTCATCACTATAAGCGAGTTTATTTACAGGCGGGTACCATTTGTTGCCGCAATTCTGTCCGGATTGACGCGCCTTGTTCACTAGAGTCAGCATTTTGCTACGGCTGAACATCGGCTGATCACCGGGTTTTTCCGTTTCACAGGAAGTAGATGCCTGGAGAAGAATGAGAGACGAGGAGACCATGAGACAAATCGACAGAAGGTTTTTGCCCAGATATTTATATTGGTCAAAGCAACGAATCATATTTTTTAAACTTTAATGGTAAAACCATAAAAATCAAATTATAGTATTTCAGACCTAATCCTTTTGCATATCCGCTAATCCAAGAAATGGTTCGAATATCTGGCCGATAACCAGGCGATTTTGAAAGAAAACCGCGACAGAAGCGGCGCTGAGCTGTTTGCCATTATCATAGAAAAGCCGGGTTGACTGTCCGGTGCGGGGATTCACCGACACAACAATGGAAGGAGATTTCCGGGTTTTATCTTTCACATGCATAATGAATTTAAACGGTTTCGAATGGCTGGTGATCAGCAGACTGCCATTGAAAACCCGGATATTATCGGGACCCTTGATTTTGCAAACTTCTTTTTTGCCGGTCAGTTCACCTTCAATGAGTTGAAAAGAGTAAAGCTTGTTTTCCAGTGCAGCACTGACGAAAATTTTGTTCCCGATCCCGGAAAGTCCAGCGGGCATTCCTAGTTTCTTAGCCACAATCGACCAATTTCCGCGTCTATCGTAAAATAAAATATTTCCTCTTTTTAGTCCGAATATCTTCTCTTTCATACTGTTGCGGGTTCCGGCATCATTGCAAACAACCAGGCTTCCATCGGGGTAAGCCTGAAGGGCATTGGGTGAAACCAACAGGTCCGATTTAAAAACCTGAACAAAAATCAGATTCTCCCCGTCCACCTCATATTGAATAACGCGATGCTCTCCCCGCTGGTCATCGTGTGAGATCACATATAAGTACTGGATCTCGCCGGATTGTACCAAAGACAGGCCGTGAGGCCTGAAAGTCATTCCTGTTGGCTCTCCTGACCGCTTCATTATCAATCGTTTATTCAGGTTAGGATCGATCGATTCGATTTCACCGTAAACCGCATATTCCGGTCGGCGCGAAGCACAGGAGACCAGGAGTCGCGGAGGATTAGCTAGGGAGTCGATGACGATATCCTCAGGGCCGGGACCGGTGGGGAAGATAGTAAGAGACGGAAGACGGGGGTCGGGGGACGCAAGACGGTAGACGGTAGACGGAAGGCCGTTTGATAGGAGGGCGGACGGGGCGGACAGGGAAAGCAGTATAAAAATTAATATTTTCGTTTTCATAATATATTGATAGATAATTAAATAAACTCGCCGATGACACTGCTGCCGATGTTGCCTTCTGAACACGGGAGGAGCCGTTGCTCCTCCCCTACGTCTCGCGTCCCCCGTCTTCCGTCCACCGTCCCCCGTCTACCGATCTTCTTCTTCGTCCCCTGTCAACCGTCTTTCGTCTCCCGTCACTTGACAGCTACCCTGTTCATGATCTCATAAACCAGCGGCAGCTGGCTGTCACCTAATCCCCACGG
>Ga0172379_10006132_pt1 | contig 16308 bp, 10 predicted proteins | sample GrowelOW334metaG_FD_119756 | JGI IMG/M metagenome (GOLD analysis project Ga0172379, IMG submission 119756) | Groundwater microbial communities from an aquifer near a municipal landfill in Southern Ontario, Canada - Groundwater well OW334 metaG | ecosystem: Environmental > Aquatic > Deep... | reverse complement strand
TGGAAACTACAAATTCGGGAATTGGAAAAAGCAATCGAACAAAATATAAAGGTTTTGATTTTAAACAATGCATCAAATCCTACTGGAGTTTTATACACCAAATCAGAAATTGAAGAAATACTTCACATAGCTCGCGAACATAATGTTCTTGTTATCTCAGATGAAGTATATAGTGGACTTGTATATGATGGAGAATTTGTATCATGTGGGTCGTTTGAAGAACATAAAAATAACGTAGTGGTAATACAAAGTTGTTCCAAGCATTTTGCCATGACTGGTTGGCGTGTTGGATTTGTGTTTGGGCCAGAAGAAATTATGAAAATATTGACGACATTATTGGGGCAGACAACAAGTGGTGTTGCAACGGTGAGCCAGTATGCCGCACTTTGTGCGTTGGAAAATGCTTCAACAATAATGCTCGAAGTAAAAGAAACAATGCAAAAGCGTCGGAATGTATTTATGGATACATATAATACATTGTTTAATACATCATTTTCATATCCTGTCTCTGCTTTGTACTGTTTTTTACCTATTTCTTCTTTGGGTATAAAAAACACAGATTCAAAACAAGTTTGCATGGAACTATTGGATAAAGCAGGCGTTGCAACAGTGCCAGGAATTGCCTTTGGTAAAGAAGGGTATATACGGTATGCGTTTGGGGAACATGAAGAGGAATTAAAAGGTGGATTATATAAATTGAAGATGTATCTGGATAAAAAAAATCTGTCGTAAGCGACAGATTTTTTTATAATTTATTTATACTTCCACTTTTTCTTCAATTCCCGGCTTTCCTTTCTCTTCCTCTGGCGCTTCTCCTCGTTCTACTGCTTCCCAGATTTTTTCACGTATTGCTTTCATAAGTTTTTGATTTGCGCGCAAATATTCTTTTGCTTTTTCGCGTCCAACACCTAGTTTTTCTTCTCCAAACGAGTAACTGTTGCCTGATTTATTTACTACTTTATATAACACGCCGACATCTATCAAATCACCAGATACAGAAATTCCTTCATTGTACATAATATCAAATTCAGTGGTACGGAATGGCGCGGCAACTTTGTTTTTTACCACCTTTACTTTCACGCGATTACCAATCACTTTTTCGCCCTGTTTAATTTGTGCTGCACGGCGAACTTCTATGCGCATGGAAGAATAAAATTTCAACGCATTACCACCAGTGGTTGTCTCAGGATTTCCGAAGAAAACTCCTATTTTTTGGCGTGTTTGGTTGATGAAGATAACAACAGTTTTTGTCTTGCTTACAATACCGGTGAGTTTTCTCAGTGCCTGTGACATAAGGCGCGCTTGTAGACCCATGTGTTGATCTCCCATCTCACCTTCGATTTCAGCGCGTGGCACCAATGCCGCTACAGAGTCTACGACAGCAACGTCTACTGCGTTTGAACGAACAAGCGTTTCAAGAATTTCCAGTGCTTGTTCGCCTGTGTCTGGCTGTGAGATAAGTAAATTATCAACATCAACGCCAATCTTCTTTGCGTAATCAGGATCCAGCGCATGTTCTGCGTCAATGAACGCTGCAATACCACCGAGCTTTTGAACTTCTGCAATGATATGTTGAGCCAATGTTGTTTTTCCACTCGCTTCAGGACCAAATACTTCAATAACTCTTCCGCGAGGTACACCTTTCACGCCTAGAGCAATGTCCAAGGAAATTGAACCTGTGGACACCGCGTCTATATCCATTGCACGGGACTCACCAAAACGCATGATCGCGTTATCACCATATTTTTCTTTGATTTGGTCAATTGCGGTCTCTGCAGCCTTGAGACGCGATTGAACTTCTGGAGATGCTTTGGACATAATTTCTATTTAATTCCGAGTTCGGAATGAGGGATAAAAAAGAAGAGGGTATCCTCTCCTATCACATAGTTTACCTGTTTTGGAAAAAGGTGTCAATTCGTTTTTTTGAATGTATTTGACAAAGAAAATTGCTGTAAATCTTTGTAAATAATATGCCGTGTATCCTGTGTCGTCTTACCGTGTTTATTTTGTGCAATGACGATAATGGTATTGACTCCAGGGCTGAGTGTAATGTTCTCCTGGAAATATCCATTCTCATCGTTTTTTATCTGTGCACCATTGACACTTACTTTTATTTCAGGCTGTGTTTCTCCTGCAATTTGTATTGTATTCCGTTCCGTTATGAAACCTTCACTGGGGGTGAATACGCTGAGTGTTGGAGCCTCCATTATGTGCTTTACTTGCAGGCCAAGGTATATGAGCAAGATACCTACGCCACAGCATACCAGACCATATCGTAGTATGTTTGGTAGGTTGCTGAGATAGATTGATTTGCAGCCGGTACGCGGGTGAATTGTTTTTTTGTCCTGTGTGGTTTCCTCTTCGCAAAATTGGTTCATGAATGAATACGGGTCAGCTCCAATTCCTTCCGCGTATCGTTTGATGAAATTTTTTTGATAAATCTCAGCATGCTTCAGATCTTCAAAACGGCATTCCTCAAGAGCTTTTAAATATTCCTTATTTATTTTTGTTTTAGTAGCTAATTCTTCCAAGCTTATCTTTGACTCTTCACGCGCAGCTTTCAAACGCAAACAAACTCGTTTTGGAGGAGTCAGCATCTTCTTGTGAAATGCGGCTGTCATAATAATGCTATAAAAATTCTAAATTCACCTAATTCCTAATTCACCTAATAAAAGGTTAAATTCAAAATTAAGCATTTGAAATTTTATTAGGTGAATGAGACAATTAGAAATTAGATGAATTTTTTTCTTCTTCCTCAACAATTTCATCTTCAGTTGTCTCCTCATCTTGTTCTTCTGTAATTTCTTCTTCCTCCGATTCCTCTTCAATTTCTTGTTCTTTTTCTGGCTCGTCAAACGCGTTCAAATCTCCACCTGCATCCATTGTATCATGTATTTCAGTTTCTGTCACCAAAATTTCACGAGGTTTTGCGCCATTTGATGGACCAATAACACCTGCTTCTTCCAATTCATCAAGAACGCGTGCAGCTCGTGCGTATCCAATTTTAAATCTACGTTGCAGAAATGACGCGCTTGCTTTTGTAGTTTTGATAATTTCGGCTTTTGCTTCTTCAAATAATGGATCCTGATCATCACTTGCACCACCAAACAAATTCATAGTTCCACCGTTTGATTTTTGGTGTTCAGTGATGGATTCATCATATTCAGGTGTTTCATCTCCTTGCAAATATTCTGCAACACCTTTCAACTCATCTTCTGAAACAAAGGCACCCTGAATACGAACTGGTTTGGAAAGTTCAGCTGTGAGTAATAACATGTCACCACGGCCAAGCAATTTTTCCGCGCCTGGGCAGTCAAGAATGGTGCGTGAGTCGATAATAGATGCAACAGAAAATGCAATACGCGCAGGAATATTTGCTTTCATGAGACCAGTGATGACATCCACGCTCGGTCGTTGTGTTGCGAGGATAAGATGAATACTGACGGCGCGTGCCATCTGTGCAAGACGGATAATGCCAGCTTCGACTTCGCTTGCTGCAGTTGCCATGAGATCGGCCAGTTCATCTATGACTATGACGATGCTTGGAATTTTATGATCAGGATGTTTGGTATTGTATGATGGAACATCACGACTACCATCTTGTGATAACACTTCAAAACGTCTTTCCATTTCCCCGATAGCCCATTTCAGTGCATTGACTGTTTTGTGCACGTTGGTAATAACTGGCGTAAGTAAATGGGGGATACCATTGTACAGGGTTAATTCAACACGTTTTGGATCAATCATGATGAAGCGCAATGTCTCTGCGGTGTTTTGGTAGAGCAAACTCATGATAATAGTGTTTACACATACTGTTTTTCCAGATCCTGTGGCTCCTGCGATGAGCAAGTGAGGCATACGAGGTAGATCAGCAAACCATACCTTCCCTGCGACATCTTTTCCGAGCGCGATCATGAGATTGTGCGCGCGATGGGTGAATTCTTTGCTTTCCAATAATTCTTTCAAACTTACCATGGCGGTTTTTTGATTTGGCACCTCGATACCGACAAGCGATTTACCAGGAATAGGTGCTTCAATACGAATAGGGTGTGCCGCAAGCGCGAGTGCCAAGTCATTTGAAAGTCCGGTAATGCGGGTAAGTTTCACGCCTGCAGATGGTTTGAGTGAATACTGCGTAACCGTAGGACCGACACGTACCTCGCCCATATCCACCTCAATACCAAATTCACCAAATGTGCTATGAATAATTTCAGCATTTGCCTCTATATCACCGCTTGTTGGTTTGCTTCGTTTATCTGATAACAGAGAATAAGGAGGAAGATTTTTGATAATAACGCGCTTTGACCAAATATCGCTCTTGGCAGGTTTTTCCGTTTCTTTTTCCTCGTCCTCATCTTCTTCAGAATTTTTTTCACCAATAGTCTTTGCAGCAAATATGCGTTTTTTTGATTCAGGTTCGTCAGCCTGTTCCTCATCTGTTTCCTCATCTTCTTCTATAGTCTTCTCATCATCTTCAGCTTCATCATATTCTCCCTTGATTCTCACTTGAGCGACACCAGAAGATTTTACAAATAATTTTTTTACGGCAAGGAGTATCCATTGTCCTACTGCGCCTAGCCCTACAAATAATTTTTTATGAAATAAAATGAAGGCAGTAACAGCGGTATTGAAAATGAGAAATACTGATATGCACGCAAGACCAATCAAAATAACATAACTGCCGATGGTTCCAACATATGATTTGAGCGGCCACGCGAGCATACCGAATACGCCTCCGCCATGTCCAGCGAGAGCTTCCATCCACATGTCTGACGGATCAAATGGCATGTGCATGATGCTGGACAGTGAAAGGAAAAAAAGAAACGCGCCCAAGCCGTGCGTTTTTCGATACGAAATTTCGTAATCTTTGATCAGAAACCAGGTGAGTATGAGGATCACGACTGGAGTTGCAAAACGAATAGAACCAAATAATGCGCTCAATACGTAGTCATTTAACATGACACCAATAACGCCGGCTTTGTCAAAAAAGCTCAAGGTAATAATAATTGCTGTAACAACTAAAATAATGGCAATAATGCCGCGAGATAATGGCGGATCAAACCGTGATGCATCGGCTTTGCGACGGGACATAGAAGAAGAAATTAGATCATGGATATTGTAGCATAAAAAAGAAAAACAGGGAATAACATTAAAACACTGAAGCACTTGAGCACGTTAGCACGGGAGCATAAGAAAAAAATTGATATAAAGATTAGAAGATTGAAAGATTGGAAACCAGAAATTGGGGAAGAAATATTGGATATTGGGATATTACGGAGTAGCGAATTTATCCGCCTTGGGCGGAGAAATTAGCGCTCTTCAAATCGAATAAAAAAAGAGCTCTCAATTGAGAACTCTTTTTAATTAGTTAACTTCCAGACCATAGTACTCTTTACAAATGGAGTTCAGTGTTCATCGCTCATAGTTCATAGATTTTTTTGTTATTCCTATGAACTCCGAACTATGAACTGTGAACTGGTTATAAAGAATATGCGGGGGTCTGGAAGTCGTTGTAGAAATCGCGTGCCCCCCCACTCTTTTGACACGCAACGTCTTCTCACTGATCGCCCGACGTCTTCACGGTGACCGATCCCGCGGAGAGTTCGACCATGCCAGCCATGTCGGGGTCGAACTCGATGTACATGATCAGACGAAGCTCTTGCGGGTTGTGTAGGGTTCGTCTGTGCGTCCTCATCCTCATCCAGCGTCCGACCATCTCTTCTTTTCTGTCGACGCTGATGACGCCACCGTGTCTCTCCTCCACCTCATTGGAGAGATGGAACGTGTGGCTCTTAACCTCCCCGGTGCTGACGATCTGATACACGACTACGACTGTAGTCATCGAAATTCTCCTGCTACATGGGTTGGCGGACTTGTCGAGCTGAAATCACGACGAACAGTCCATAATAGCAAAGAGAGAGAGAGAAGTCAAGGGAATCTTTGTCTTTTTTCAACAACGGGGCGTCCCCTTGGGAGGCCTTACGTTGGGGATAACTTTGTGGCATATTTTGGCTCAAAAGGGCTGGAGTGTAGCAAAAAAGGCTAATATAAGCATAAAATATAGTGTATTTGACAAAAATTTATCCACCTGCTCTTATTTGACAAAAGCTTTTTTGTCATGTATCATAGCCACATCATAAAACTTCTTTTTGAGCGATATTGAGCGGAATTTGCTGAGATCAAAGGAGTGCGCAAGGTTTTTTTCTTCACCTACAATAGCGCATGTCACAGATTTTTTATAAAAATTAACCGCTAAACACGAATTCCTAATCCTTTAAGGATATTTTTTGTTGTCTATGTAGTTTTTTCCTTGTCATTCCGAGTCAAATAATAGATTTGGTCTGAATGACAACGAAAAATAATAAAATATCTAATCATTTCTATATATGGCAACAACAATAAAACCATTGTACAAGCGTCAGCCTCTCAAAACAAAAGAACGAAGATTCTTTACTGATATTAGAGACGCGATTGAAACGCCAAATTTGATTGAAGTTCAGAAAACTTCATATGATTGGTTTTTCAAAGACGGTATTCGCGAGCTGTTTGAAGAATTGTCCCCAATCACCGACTTCACGGGCCGTGATTTGGAACTTTATTTTGAAAAATATTATTTGGATGAACCAAAGTTTGATGAATTTACGTGCCGTGAGAAAAATATTACCTACGAAGCTCCACTTCGTGTGAACGTACGACTTGCAAACAAGAGAACTGGTAAAGAAACAACACAGGAAATTTATCTTGGTGATTTGCCCGTCATGACTGATCGTGGAACTTTCGTTGTAAACGGTATTGAACGTGTCGTGGTGTCTCAGCTTATCAGAAGTGCTGGTGCATTTTTTACTGCAGAAGATTTGAGAGGACGTAAATTTTATGGAGCCAAAATTATTCCAAACCGCGGTGCATGGATAGAAGTTGAGACAGATCAAAATAATGTCATCTGGGTGAAAGTAGATCGCAAAAGAAAAGTAGCAGCCACCTCACTTATGCGTGCACTTGGCGTGGGTGATGATGAAGCAATCAAGAAAATATTTGCTGATGTGAACACACATCCAAATATTGATTACGTAGAAGAAACATTGAAACGCGATGTTGCACACAATGAAGATGAAGGATTGATCGAAGTATACCGCAGAATTCGACCAGGAGATCTCGCAACATCTGATAACGCACGCAGTCTTATTCATGCGATGTTTTTGAATTTTGATCGCTATGATCTCGGCAAAGTTGGTGTATACAAATTCAATACGAAATTCAATTTGAATTTGACAGAACCGGATTATGATAGAAAAGAAGAGCGTGTATTGTCCGTAGATAAACTTGCATTAGTTTTGAAAGAAGTTATCCGTTTGAATGTGACACAAGATGAACCAGATGATATCGATCATCTTGGTAACCGCCGTATTAGAGGTGTCGGTGAACTCGTACAGAATCGTTTCCGTATTGGTTTGGCGCGTATGGAGCGTATTGTGAAGGATCGCATGAGCACCATGGAAATAGAAACTATTGTTCCAAATAAATTGATCAATGCGCGTCCTGTGATCAGTGTGGTTCGTGAATTCTTCATGAGTTCACAACTTTCACAATTCATGGATCAGGTCAATCCAATGGCAGAATTGGAACATAAACGTCGCGTATCAGCACTTGGACCTGGAGGACTTTCTCGTGATCGCGCAGGGTTTGAAGTTCGCGATGTGCATCGTACACACTATGGCAGAATCTGTCCTATTGCGACACCAGAAGGTCCAAACATTGGTTTGGTAAGTCATCTCTCATCATTTGCTCGCATCAACCATTTTGGTTTTCTCGAAACACCATATAGAAAAGTATTGCGTGTGGTTGCCAATAATCCAAAAGTTACAGTCGGAGAAGAATCTGCTGAAGAAATTAAAGGCATAGTGAAAAAAGGAGAAGAAATTACCGAAGCTATTGCCAAAAAACTTGCTGGTGAGAAAGGAATAACTGAAATCAAAGTGGTGCCTCGTGTTACCAGTGAAATTGTATACCTGAACTCATTTCAAGAAGAACGCGCTATTACCGCGAGTGCAACAGTTGCGCTGGATGATAGAGGACGTTTCACTGACATTCGTATTCCAGCTCGCGTACATGGTGAAGCTGAAGTTACTGAATCAGAACGTGTAGAATATATTGACGTTGCATCAAATCAAATCTTGAGTTTGGCAACTTCCATGATTCCATTCTTGGAACATGATGATGCTACGCGCGCTTTGATGGGAACGAACATGCAGAGACAGTCTGTACCTTGTATTCGTCCAGAACCTCCATATGTTGGAACAGGCGTAGAAAAAGCAGCTGCAGAAAATAGCGGATATGTTTACAAATCACCATGTGATGGAGAAGTGACCTATGTTGATGGAAAACGCATTGAAATCACTGATAAAAAAGGAAACGTGTACCCATTCCGCATGAATAAGTTTGCACGTTCAAACGCGTCAAGCTGTATCAATCAAGAACCTGTCGTCAAACTCGGAGAAAAAGTGAAAAAGGGTCAGGGATTGTGTGATGGGCCTTCTATCAAAGATGGAGAACTCGCACTTGGTCAAAATGTATTGGTTGCCTACATGGTGTGGGATGGTTTCAACTATGAAGATGCCGTAATTTTGTCAGAACGACTCGTAAAAGATGATCGCTATACTTCCATTCATATTGAACATTATGTAACTGATGTTCGCGAAACCAAACTTGGACCAGAAGTAGTCACGAGTGATATTCCAAACGTTGGCGAAGAAAAATTGCGCAATTTGGATTCAGAAGGAATCGTGCGTATTGGCGCGGAAGTTCATTCCGGCGATATTCTTGTTGGAAAAATTACACCAAAAGGCGAAACTGAATTGACTCCAGAAGAGAGATTGCTTCGCGCGATATTCGGTGAAAAAGCACGCGATGTTCGTGATTCATCCTTGTATCTTGAACATGGTGAACATGGCAAAGTTATAGATATCAAAATTTTCTCTGCTGAGGCTGGTGACAAACTACAGCCAGGCGTTATCAAACAAGTTCAGGTGACAGTTGCAGACATGAGAAAGATCCAGGTAGGCGACAAGATGGCTGGACGGCATGGAAACAAAGGTGTTATTTCACGCGTGGTTCCATCAGAAGATATGCCATTCCTCGAAGATGGCACACCAGTAGACATCATTTTGTCACCACTTGGTGTTATCTCTCGTATGAACTTGGGACAGCTTTTGGAAACACATTTGGGTCTTGCCGCAAACGCACTTGGCTACAAAGCAGCAACACCTGTGTTGAATGGTATACACGAATATCAGATTGAAGAAGAATTGAAGAAAGCAGGATTTCCCACTGACGGACAATTACAATTGTTTGATGGTCGCACTGGTGAACCATACGATCACAAAACCACGGTTGGTTACAACTACATGTTGAAGTTGAACCATATGGTAGAAGACAAGATTCACCAGCGTTCAATCGGTCCATACAGCCTTATCACACAACAGCCTCTTGGTGGAAAAGCACAATTTGGTGGACAGCGCTTCGGAGAAATGGAAGTTTGGGCTTTGGAAGCATACGGTGCAGCTCATACATTGCAAGAAATCTTGACCATCAAATCAGATGATGTACCAGGTCGTGCAAAGGCGTATGAAGCTATTATCAAAGGTGAACCGATCACACGTATCAATCTTCCAGAATCATTTAATGTATTGGTACGTGAATTGAAAGGACTCGCATTGGATGTTGAATTATTGAAGAGAGAAGAAGGGGACAACTATGTGCATGTTGATGAAATCAAAGTTTCAGATATGCGCAGTGCCAACACACGTCAGTATGGAGTAGAAGCTGAAGAAGTTGTCGCAAAAGTAGAGAAAACTGAAGAATAATCTTTAATCCTCGTCCTCACAAAGGACGGGGTGAGGAATCTTTCGAAACAATTGGAAAGATTCCCCACTCATTACATAATCTAATTATCAAATTATCTAATCATCTACTATATGTCTCGAGATATACTCCACTCAATGAACTTTGACGCTATGCGTCTCAAGGTTGCATCTCCCGATACCATCAAGAAATGGTCTCACGGAGAAGTGAGCAAACCTGAAACGATCAATTACCGCACCCAGAAACCAGAAAAAGGCGGTTTGTTTGCCGAAGAAATCTTTGGACCTACCAAGGATTGGGAATGTTATTGCGGCAAATATAAGAAAATTCGTTACAAAGGTATTGTCTGCGACAAATGCGGCGTGGAAGTTACGCATTCACTCGTCCGCCGTGAACGCATGGGTCATATTGATCTTGCAGCTCCTGTTTCACACATTTGGTTTTTACGCACGATTCCTTCGCGTGTGGGTCTGGTATTAGATTTGTCAATTCAAGCACTGGAAAAAGTCATTTATTTCGCTTCATTTATTATTACTCATGTTGATGAAGCACAAAAACAAGAAACAGCTGAACTTTTGAAAAAAGAATATAAGACCAAAAAGAAACAGATTGAGCAAGAACCAGAAAAGAAAGTAGAAGAAACAACGGCAAAAGGGAAGCACGACGCAGCTGAACATGGAAAAGACGCAAAACTCAAAGCATTGGAAGAAGATTTCAAATCAGCAGAAGCAGAACTCAAAGAAATTGAAATGATGAACATCATTTCAGAGGCACATTATCAGGAATTATCATTGCGCTATGGCCATTTGTTTGAAGCAGGTATCGGTGCTGGCGCAGTACGGGGCTTGCTTGAACGTTTGAATCTAGGCGAAACAGTCGTACGACTTGAAAAAGAAATTATAAAGAGCAAGGGTGCAAAACGCGACAGACTTGTCCGTCGTGTCAAACTTTTGAAGAGTCTCGACAAAAATCATATTCGTCCAGAATGGATGATCCTCACTGCGATTCCAGTAGTTCCACCAGATCTTCGTCCTATGGTTGCATTGGATGGCGGACGTTTTGCTACATCAGACTTGAATGATTTGTATCGCCGCGTGATCAACCGCAACAATCGTTTGCGCAGATTATTGGAATTGAACGCACCAGAAGTTATTTGCCGCAATGAAAAACGCATGTTACAGGAAGCGGTGGATGCGCTTATCGACAATAATGCTCGTGCAACCAAGACAGTCCGCGCTTCAACTGGACAAAAACGTCAGCTTCGTTCACTTGCTGATATTTTGAAAGGAAAACAAGGACGTTTCCGCCAGAACCTGCTCGGAAAACGCGTAGATTATTCTGGACGTTCCGTTATCGTTGTTGGCCCTCGTTTGCAAATTGATGAATGCGGTTTGCCAAAAATTATTGCTTTGGAATTGTTCAAACCATTTATCATGGCAGAGATCATCAAGCGTGAACTTGCTCACAATGTACGCAGCGCATCTCGATTTATTGAAAGCAATGTGCCAGAAGTGTGGGATATTTTGGAAGAACTCACGAAAAAGACACGTGTCTTGTTGAATCGTGCGCCAACCTTGCATCGTCTCGGTATCCAGGCATTCAAACCAAGACTCGTAGAAGGTAAAGCTATTCATTTACATCCACTCGTTTGTACTGCATTTAATGCTGACTTCGATGGAGACCAGATGGCTGTTCACTTACCTTTGTCAGAACAGGCAAAATGGGAAGCAGAGAATCTCATGGCTTCAGAAAAAAACTTATTGAAACCAGCAACTGGCTCACCGGTAAATACACCAGGACATGATATTGCGCTCGGCTGTTATTACCTTACAAAATACGCAGAAAATGATAATGCAAAAGTTACCAAATATTTTTCAGATATTACCGAAGCTAGATACGCGTACAAGAATCGTTTGATCACCTTGAAAGAACGCATCATGGTCAGATTTGATAATCTGGACAAATTTCCTGAAGGACAGAAACCACTTATTGAAACATGTATTGGACGTATTTTCTTCAATGAAGTATTGCCAGAAAAATTGCCATATTATAATGAGACGGTTACCAAAAAACATTTGAGTAATATCATCCAATTGCTCTTGGAATTCTATGGACAGGAAGAAACGGCCAAAATGTTGGATCGTATCAAGAACCTTGGTTTCAAATACGTGACTAAATCAGGATATTCTCTTGGAAAAGACGATTTTCCTGTCATACCTGGTAAGGCAGAAATGTTGAAACAAGGGGATGACCAAGTATTATTGGTTGGTGAACAATTTCAAGAAGGTCTACTCACTGACGCAGAACGTCACTCAAAGATTTTGGAAATCTGGACAGACGTAAAAGAAAAACTTCTCTCACATAGTAAAGATGTATTGAACAGAGACAAATCGGTGTTTGCCATGATTGATTCCGGCGCTCGTGGTAGCTGGGGTCAGCTCGGTCAGGTTATCGCTATGAAAGGACTTGTGGCTTCTCCAAGTGGAGACATTATTGAATTGCCAGTCAAAGGAAACTTCAAAGATGGATTTGATGTTCTTGAGTTCTTTATCTCATCACATGGTACCAGAAAAGGTCTGTCAGATACGGCTTTGCGTACCGCAAATGCTGGATACCTTACCCGCCGTCTCGTTGACGTCGCACAAGAAGTAGTTGTTCGCGAAGATGATTGCGGAGATACTGATGGCGAGGTGTTCACCAAAGCACAGTCAGAACAAATGGGAGAAAAATTGTCAGAACGCGTACTTGGACGTTTTGTATTGGCTGACGTGAAGATTGGCAAAAAAGTTGTGGTGAAAGAAGGTGACGTGGTAACTGAAGAAGCCTCTCGTTTGATAGAAGAAAACAAAGTTGAACAAATTCATGTTCGTTCTGTATTGCGTTGCAAAATGGCAAAAGGAATTTGTAAGAAATGTTATGGTTTTGATTTGGGAAATAGAAAAGTTGTGGGCAAAGGTGTTGCGGTTGGTGTCATTGCCGCGCAGTCCATTGGTGAACCTGGTACACAGCTTACGATGAGAACCTTCCACTTGGGTGGTGTTGCTGGTGGCGATATTACACAAGGTTTGCCTCGCGTTGAAGAATTGTTTGAAGCGCGTACGCCAAAACACAAAGCTGTGCTTGCTGAAGTCGGCGGAACGGTAGAAGTAGAAGAAGCAGAAGGTAAGGTGATCACCGGACCTACCGGTAGAAAGATTTTTGAAGGACGACGTGGACAGAAAATTATCAAGATTCATCATACTGGTGAGGAAGAGATAAAATATGAAATCAATGGTGAAGATGATGTGAAATTGTCTGACGGACAAAAGGCCAAGAAAGGTGATACCCTACTGGTTCGTGGAACATCTGGCGAAGAAATCAAGGCCAAGTTCAATGGCGCAGTAAGCCGTGATGGCAATTCACTCGTATTGACCTATGATGGAAGTTCAGTGAAGGAATACATTATTCCACTTGGATATAAGTTGTGGGTCAAACATAATGACACTGTTGAGAAAGGTCAACAATTGACTGAAGGTGCGATTGATTTGCAAGAACTCTTTGAACTTCGTGGTCGTGAAGCGGTGCAGGTATATATTCTTTCTGAAATTCAAGAAATTTATGCTTCACAAGGTCAGCGCTTGAATGACAAACACGTAGAAATCATCATCAAACAAATGTTCTCACGTGTGTATGTAGAAGATCCAGGTGATACTGAACTTCTTCCAGGTGAAGTTGTGGAGCGATCACAATATATCATTGCAAATCGTCAAGCAACTGCTGAAAAGAAAAAGCTTGCGAAAGTTCGTGAAATGCTCCTCGGTATTTCCAAGGTTTCTCTCACCACCCAGAGTTTCCTCTCATCCGCATCATTCCAGGAAACTTCACGTGTACTCGTGAATGCAGCTATCACCGGTAAAGTTGATTACCTTGAAGGATTGAAAGAGAACGTTATTATCGGACGTTTGATTCCTGCGGGAACAGGGTCAGCGGAGAGGGACTAAAAACACTGCAGCACATTAGCACTCCGCTTCCTCGGTGGATCTGCCGATGAGGCAGATTGAGCACAGGAACACAAGAGTAAGGGAAAAGATCCAAGACTCAAGATTAGAAGATTGAAAGAATTAAAAAACTCCTCCGAAATGGGGGAGTTTTTAGTTGCTTAGAAAATACTCATGCACCCTCATTTCATCACACAACTCCGGATGAAAACTGGAAGCGAGAAAATTATCTTGTTGCAGAAGAACTGGTTCATTGCTATGTGTTGCGAGGACTTTCACGTTCGTCCCCACAGAAGTAAATCGTGGGGCGCGGATGAAAATACCACGAAGGTTTGGAAAAAGTCCAGATTCAAGTTCAATGGAAAATGAATGTTGTTGTGCACCGTAGCTGTTACGATCTACTTCAATATCCATTCCCAATTTTTGGCACAATATTGCTCCAGCGCAGGTACCGAAAATACTGATTGATTTATTTTGAACTTTTTCAACAAGCATTTGCCACATGTAATATTGATTGAGTAATTTCATCATGGTCGTTGATTCTCCGCCAGGAATTATAAGATGAGTAATATTTTTCAATTCTTCATTTGATCTCACAAAAACAAAAGGAACATGAAGCTTATGTAGTATTTCTCCATGCTCTGCGAAGGAACCTTGGATTGCTAAAATTCCTACATTTTTCTGTTGATAAATCATAGTAAGAAATAGGACACGAATGAAACTAATTGAATTAATTGTAACGAATTCATTTTTATTCGTTAGATTCGTTCAATTCGTGTTCTATCGTTCTATCTATTTGCAAATTTCGTTTCCAACTTACTTATTTCCAAACTCTTCATAGTCCCTCCCAATCCCTTTGAAACTTCTGCAATAATTTCTGGTTTGTCATAATTCATTGTAGCTTTCACAATCGCGTTTGCCATCTTTTGCGGGTTTTCTGCTTCAAAAATACCTGATCCGACAAATACGCCTTCAGCTCCCATCTGCATCATCATAGCCGCGTCTGCTGGCGTGGCAAGACCTCCTGCGACAAACATAACCACTGGCAAACGCTTATGTCCAAATATGTTTCGCACGAGTTCTTCTGACACTCTATATTCTTCAGCCTTTTGTTTCAGATTAGCTTCGTTCAATTCAGCAATCTCACGTTGGATCAATCGTAAGTGCCTCACTGCTTCTACTACATTTCCTGTCCCAGCTTCTCCTTTTGTACGAATCATTGCTGCGCCCTCGGTAATTCTGCGCAATGATTCACCGAGATTTCTGCATCCGCAGACAAATGGTAGTTTAAATTTAGTTTTTTCTATATGAAATTCTTCATCTGCTGGGGTAAGTACTTCTGATTCATCTATGAAATCGATATCTAATGATTCCATAATTTGTGCTTCTACAAAATGACCAATGCGCACTTTTGCCATGACAGGAATCGTTACTGATTCTTTTATCTTTAAAATTAACTCTGGGTCGGACATACGCGCCACCCCGCCGTCTCGGCGTATGATAGAGGGGATGCGTTCTAGTGCCATGACAGCCACAGCTCCCGCAGCCTCGGCTATTTTTGCCTGCTCAGCATTCATGACGTCCATGATGACCCCGCCTTTAAGCATCTGTGCTAAGCCTGATTTGAGTTCAAATGTGTTTTGTTCCATAGAAAATTTATGAGAATAACTGTTACATGGTACCTATTTTTCAATGAAAATGCAAATCCTACTAACCCTTGATTTTCTTATTCCAAAATGATATTCTATGGATAGAAATTTAACTAGACGATTATGAGTGGTCATTCTAAATGGCATAATATCCAAGCAAAAAAGGGAAAAGCTGATAAAGCTCGGGGAAATATATTCACGAAAGTGGCACGAGCTATTACGGTCGCGGCACAGCAAGGAGGCGGAGATGTTGAAATGAATTTCAGTCTGCGTTTGGCTGTAGAAAAAGCAAAATCAGTAAACATGCCCAAAGACAACATTGAACGTGCGATCAAGCGTGGTACAGGTGAATTGAAAGACGGAGCGACATTGCAGGAGGTCGTGTACGAAGGATTTGGACCAGGTGGCGTTGCCGTGCTTGTGGAAACGGTAAGTGACAATACAAATCGTACGGTGTCTGAATTGAAAAACGCATTTAGTAAACATGGCGGATCACTCGGAAGCGCAGGCAGCGTGAAGTGGCAATTCAATAGACTTGGCGTGATTCGATTGAACGCGGAACAGGGGACAAAGATGAAAGGACAACGTCCTGATTATGAATTGGTACTTATTGATGCGGGAGCGGATGATATCGTCGATAGTGAATATGGATTGGAAATCAAATGTAATATTGATAAATTTAAGACAGTAACTGAAGCCGTTACTTCACTTCTCGGTTCCGAGGATATGGAAAGTTCTGGGCTGGAATGGGTCGCAAAAGAAACACTTGCGCTTGATGCTGACAAAAGTGCGAAAATGCAAACCCTGTATGATATTTTGGATGA
>Ga0172379_10006131_pt1 | contig 16311 bp, 22 predicted proteins | sample GrowelOW334metaG_FD_119756 | JGI IMG/M metagenome (GOLD analysis project Ga0172379, IMG submission 119756) | Groundwater microbial communities from an aquifer near a municipal landfill in Southern Ontario, Canada - Groundwater well OW334 metaG | ecosystem: Environmental > Aquatic > Deep... | reverse complement strand
TTTTTGTGGCCTAGAGTAGAACAACTATTTTTTATTACATCTACTTTCATTCCTTCTTTTAAGAATGGTTTGGCTTCGGAGAAAGTCATAACTAGATTTTATAGTTAGTGAATAAGTCTTTTGAACCACCAGCCCTAACATTTATTTCGCCTAATTTATCCATCAAATCGTTGTGGTTGGCGGTGGTGATTGTGATTACTTCGTTTAGTTTACGTTGAGTTTCAAGTAAATAGTCTACTATGTCTATTAGAGAAAACATAGCTTCTCTCCACTCGTCAAACCCATTTGGCTGAGGGATTGATTTAATTTCCTCTAACTGAGTAGTGGGAGTTTCCTCACTAGGCATTTGGTTTTCCATAATACTCCTTTCTGGGTAATCTACCCTTAAATCCTAATTTACGAAGTTTTTGAGAAATTCTTTGTCTTGTAACTGGTGGTTGTTGCGCCTCTCCGATTTGTCTAAGGGTTAGACCAAGTTCCCTGCTTTCAATTAAGATTTTGTCATCTAACATATTAAAACCACTTACAGTTTGGATTAAATGTATTTACGTGTACCCCCAAATCAAGCAGAGTAATTATGCTTGCCATTTTGTCCCCCAAGATATTCTCGTTTCCATTAGAGTTACGGAAAGACCAACTAAACAGTTCTGGGCGGTGCTTGGTCGCTTCTAATTGCTTTAGTGCCAACCCGTGCCGAGATGAGCAACACTCAAAATTTGGGTTGGCTGGTTCGTTACAGGTTGGATAACCACATTTAATGAATTTCATATCTTTAGTATACACCCTATAATATATTTGTCAATACCCTATATTTTGGCTAGGTTAAGCCCTTTTCTGCTATTTATAAATGACTTGTGGATAAATCGCATTATCTTTTTTAGCTTGGTTTCTGGTTGTATTTTTTTCTCTTTGGGTGAACTAGCAATACCACCAGCCTTATGGTCGCAAGCTATACAGTAGTTGCCATAGAGTCTGTAATGATTCCAAGTGCCTGGGATTGTAGAATCACAAACACAGCACTTGTCTTTTATTCTATTGACGTACTCTTGAGAGTTAAAATTCATAATTAAATACTCCTGTAACCATTAAGATTCTAATAATATCATAATCTTCGCCATACTTTTTATTTAACTCTTTCCATTGAATAGATACTCCTGTTCTTTGTTCGTCTGTTAAGGCACATATAGAGGCCATTAAATCGTTGGCAGGTATTTCCTGAGTCTTGGGAAGCGGTTTTTGCTCACCAATAAACATTTTATAAGAATAGTTATGCTCTGTAACTGCCGAGGTGTGATAGATAGTTTTGGAACTAATATTTGAACAAATAATAGAATATTTATCACGAACAGTTGTTTTAATCGGTTCATTTGGAATAGACGACCCCATACCACTCTGCCCTTGTGGTACTACACCAACTTGAGTTGGTTGGCTAATAGTTGGTTGGCTAAACTGGAATCCTTTATCAGCAGAGATGGACTCAATATCAAGATGATTAAAATCCGTGGCTACTTTAATTGGAGTTCCCAATGTATAATTGATAAAAAATACATCAGCTACATCTTTTACTTGTTTAGCCCAGTCAACTCCATATAATTCAATTGCTAATGCCTCGGTTTCTACCCAACGTAGAGTTCCGTTTTGACCTACCGAGTAGACCTTGGGGTCAGTGGTAATCTTAATTAGGTTTCCTGGTTTATAAGTTACATTACCACCCAAAGGAATACCATATAATTCTTGGTCGGCAATAGTTTGAATACCAATAAAGTCAACATACCAACTCTTAAACACGCTTTCGTTGGGAAAAACGTAGCGTTTGTCGTTGTTGGCGACATAATATACCGAGTCAAAAGACGCTCCCTTGACTAATGTATTGCGTAAACTTGGGGCAGATAATGCAAATAATGGCATTAAAAGCCCTATAATTATTGAGATGTAGTATTTCATAATTGATTAGCTAATGATTTAACCTTGCTTAAATAATCTTGGGCTTGCTTACCACCGCCGTTGTGTCGGGCTACACTTGTCCACCAATCGCTCTTAGCTCCATTTTTTATCATATAGTCTAGTGTCCAGTTAGTTGAGCAAGTAAAAGACTTAGCACACTTCTCACTTACGTTATGGAGTTTAACTCTTATTTGATAATATCCAATACTACTACCACCGTCCCCGATAGCGTGAGCCTTGCCGCCAGACTCCACCGCCACCATAGCAAGTAGTGTACGCCAGCACCTACTAGAGCCACCAAAGCCCTTGAGTTCGCACAGGTAAGCGGTACGTTGTTGCCTAGTAACGTGGTAGACGTTTGGTTGGGTTGTATAGAGTGCTGTGGCTTCTTGTAGGCGAGGTTCTAAATATCCCCCAACAGAACGGTAACTGTTTAGGGTAATAGTGCCAACAGCCACTAACATTATTAGTGTTAGAAGTGCTACGGCCAAATATAGGCGTGTCTTGGTTGGCTTGGCGTATTGGTTGCCACGCCAATGGGTTGAGGTTGAATAAGTTTTGAGCATATTTGTTTTGGTTAGTTGATTAACAATCGTGAGAGCCTAGCCACTAGTGGGCTAAACGATTTTTAATAGGTATACAAGTTATATTAGCGTCAATATAAAATGAACTCTCCCCAAAACTGTTCTTAAAATACTGGTTTTGTTCTTTGGTGGTAAAGCGGAAAAAATCAGAATAATTGGCTAACAAATTAAGTAAGCCAAGAAAATCAGTTTTTCGTTCTATCTCACCACAAACATAAACGTTAAACTTAGTATCAAGCATTTTAAGTGATAGTTTCATATAATTATAGGTTAGCTGATTACGTTTAATGTTCGTTTAATGTTCGTTTAATGTTCGTTTAATGTTCGTTTAATGTTCACTTGACTCTAATAATAAGCTAGTGTAGGATACCGAGAAGTGGTGATAGGTACTCAGACTAGGAGCCTGTATAAGTCTTTCGCTACCACCCACTTCCAGGTAATACTTTAATGATATACCCGCTAGAGATATTTGTCAATAGCCCTACAAATAGCTCAACTTAGCGAAATTAAACCAAACCACTACGTTTGGCTGTTTTTGTTGTTTGAGTAATCCACAGTTAGGTTGTGGATAAGTAAGGAGTGTCTGTCAATTGGGGCTAAGGTTAGCCCATTTTAAGGGTTTTGTAATTAAAAAATGTAGGGTATACAATTAAATTGAGCTAGAAACTCAGTATTTGTCCGTAACGATTCATTGTCTGGTACGTCTTATTAGACAGAATAGACTATAAAACAAAAAGATTTAATTGTCAAACGATAAAATGACTTCTTGGGCTTGAGTTGTTCACAGTTGCCCCAAAAAATGAATAATGTATGGCAAATGCTCGCCTCTTGATTTTTTTCTCTAGATATGCTATAATTACCTTATTAGGAAGTTAATAATGGCTAAAAACAAACATTCAAAACTAGCTCAACAGATTATGCTAAGCTGGTATGAAGTAGAAAGTATTTACGGGCGGCAGAGCCTATAAAAGTAATACAATTGATACAAACGTCAATAGCTGGTACATCACCGCCCAACAATACTTAAATTAGACTTTTTACAACGTAATAACACAGACATATAAGCGGAACTGTCTGTATAAAAAACACGCTTTCTATGATTTTGTTGGTTCTTCCAATTGCCCGCTCTGTCCGCTGACCTGACAACGGGCGACCTCAAGAGCCAATAAGATATAGTCCACGACATCTAGGGGCGTAGATAATGTTGACCAAATCGCCCAAATATAAGACTTAAAGAGTTATTCCCCTGTAACATAGGTCTTAGGGATACTAGGTACTAAGTGGTAGTTATTACTTCATCAAATGGAATATCTTGGTATTGAGGGATATAAAGGTTAGAGAGCGTCTTCAATTATTGACAAATATGAGAAAAGGTGTTGGAGTTAAATTACAATATGACTACTGCAAGTGTGGTGGACAACGGGAAGTAGTGGTTAATTTGGGCGAAGATAATAGGATTTTGGGCTGGAATTGTAAAAGTTGTGGGGATAAACAAGACACTAATCCTAATGAGTATTTGACAATGAGAGAAAAAGATGAGCCAGTAAAAGAAAAGCCATGTGCTTGGGACTTTAGAACCGAGAGAACCAAGCCACCGGAGAAGTATTTACCAACCGAAGGGCATATTTTGGATTATATAATGCAACAACAGTCATTATGACAACCACCACAGCATACTCCCCCATAGTATTTACTAACCTAACCAGTTATACCTATGGCAAAGAGATTGTGTATATGTGCAAGGAAAGCAATTAGTTTTATAGGTGATTTTGGGTGGTGCGGGCGTGATGGGTGCTTGGATTATTTAGCTCGTGAATACGATAAATCTATTAAGAAGTTAATTGATAAATCAAATGGCAGATGTAGGCAGACCAACGGTGATGACAGCCGAGATTGTAGCAAAACTTGAAGATGCTTTTTTAAGAGGACTAAATGATTCAGAAGCTTGTTTTTACGCAAATATCAGTCGCTCGGCATTTTATGATTATATTCAACTAAATCCTGAATTTAACGACAGAAAAGAGCAATTAAAGGAAGCTGTTAAGACAAGAGCTAAACTAAACATAGAACAGGGTATATCTGCTGGTGACAAGCCACTTTCTCAATGGTACTTAGAGCGTAGAGATAAGGATTTTAAGAGTAAGTCAGAGGTTTCTGCTGAGGTTAGTGTATCTTCACTTAAAGACGAAGAAAAAGCTAAATTAAATGAATTATTGTGATAAATAAGAAAGCCCTAGATGTTGTTATCAATGGTAAACCAGCCGAGAGAATCTATTTATGTGAAAAAGACTTTTCACTATTTCTTTGTTATTACTTTACCGAGTACCTAGTATATCCATTTGCCCCATTTCATTATGAGATGTTTGGGGATTTGAAAGATTTAACAGAACGCAAAATAAGAGAACTGGCATGGGTGATGTTTCGTGAAAGTGCCAAGACATCATTTGCCAAGATATACCTGATTTGGCTGATAATTTACAAAAAGAAGAAGTATCTAAACGTAGACTCGTTTGATAAGGCCAACGCTGAAAGCATACTGTTTGATGTAGTAACCTCTTTACAAACAAACCAAAAGATATTAGCTGACTTCGGGGAACTTTATAACCGCAAGCGCGACCCTGACGAGGCTACTATAAAACGGATTAGTAATTTTATAACTAACAATGGCGTTCGTGTTGAGGCTCACTCAACCCAAGAGAGTGTTCGTGGCCGCTTATTCGGTGAGCAACGCCCAGACTTTGTATTACTAGATGACTTTGAAACCTCTAAGACTAAAGACTCACTAGCCTATACACAACAGGTAATTAAGCATATAGACGAATTTAAGGCTGGATTAGGGCCTGAGGCAATAGTTATCTACTTGGGTAACTACATAACAGAACTGGGTTCAATACAAAGTTTAATAGACAGAGCTAAGACTGACACGGGATTAAGGATTCGCATGGTAGGTGTAGAAGATGGCGGTAACGCTTGGCCTGGTAAATATGGATTAACTGACGCTGAAGTAGTGGGTACTAACAAAGTAAGCCTAGAGGATAAAAAGAAACAATTGGGTTCATCTGTTTATTCTGCTGAAATGCTTAATCAACCAATAGACGAAGAAACACAAGAGTTTAGAAAAGAACTGTTCTTAAAAATAGACCAAGATACAGTTGATAACAAAGATACTAGACGGTTTGTTACTATCGACACAGCCATTAGTGAGAAAGCTGAGGCAGACTTTACTGGTGTAGCGGTCAACTATGTAGACAACGAGAACAAGTGGCACTTGATAGCCAAGAGATATAAGTTTTCCCCCAAAGACCTAATTGAATTGTTATTCTCTCTGTATCGTGAGTATTCACCCGAAAAGATAGGTATCGAGAAAACCATTTATTTACAAGTATTTAAGCCGTTTTTAGATGATGAGTGCCGCAAGCGTAATGTATTCTTGCCCATTGTAGAGCTGGAACACGCCCAAGTGAACAAACATACCAGAATTAGGGCGTTACTCCCAAGATACGAAAGTAAGTCTATATTCCACATAACAGGCCAATGTAACGATTTAGAGGAAGAAGCTCTAAGATTTCCAAGAGGAGTACATGATGACGTAATAGATGCCGTAGCTTATCAGATACAAATAGCTGAAGCCCCCATTGGGGAGAACGAGGACTTAATGAGAATCTATGCGAACCGTCAAGAAAGAGCAACCAGTGAACTTGTTTAAGACCAAAAACCAGCCCACCCGTGATATGGAGGCCATATTCACTGAACGTGGCGACCCAGAGTATAGAGCCAAACAAATGATATTAAAAGCTCGTGAGGAGCATTTAGACCATAGCGACCAAGGAATATGAAGATATTTGAAACAATAACTAACGAGATTGATTCTTACCTTAATGGTCAAGTACCAATAAGTGAGGGATATAATTTTTCACAATACAAACTAATCAAGCGTTTGGCTTTGTATGCTAACGGTATTTACCCCAAGGGTAAGATAGACAAACAGGGTAATTACAAATACTGGATTGATATAATTCAACCCCGCATTGACAGCGAGGTAAAGAATATAGATTTTGATACTAAGAATATTATAGCTTACTCGGATTCTGATAAGGATTCAGCGGCTATGCTTTTGATTAACCTTTCCCTAAAAGACTGGTTATCTACCAATGGTCAAGGAGTAGAACTAAATGACGCTATTGAGGAAGGCTCTGGTTGGGGTAATGTGGTGTGGAAAAAGATTAAGGGTGGCTATGAGCGTGTATCTCTAAAAGATTTCTACGTTGTCAACCAACAGGCCAAGACACTAGACGACACACCTGTTATTGAGAAGCATATTTTAACTCAATCTGAATTAAGAGCCAAAAGTGGTACTTGGAATAATAATGTTGACGAAGTGATTAAGAATTGCGGCAACAAGAGCTTTGTTACTATCCCAGGCGGAGCAAGTGAGAGTAAGGAAACGCCCTATTATGAGATTTATGAGCGTAATGGTGAAATAAGTACACAAGCACTTAAAGAAGCCCAGGGCAAGTCTGGTGGAGATGAGAACGAGTTTGTGTTGGCTAGAGTAGTAGTAGCTGGACTTAAAAAGGGTGATAAGGGCGGTAGGTATGTTCTATTTGCTGAAGAATTACCAGGCAAGATGTCTGACTGGTATAAAGAATACCACCGTGGCCGCTACAATGGTCGTTGGTTTAGAACTGGTATTATTGAACTATTACTTGATATTCAAACTCGAATAAATGAAATAAGAAACCAAATAGCTCGTGGCCTAGAGTGGGCCTCTAAAACACTATTCCGTAGTCAAGACAGGATACTTGCCAACAACATATTAACAGACCTTAAAAATGGTGATGTGGTCAAGTCTACCGACTTACAACAGATACCTGTTCGTATGGAAGGCTTAGACCAATTATTAGCCGATGAAGATGCCCTGTTGAAGATGGGGGACAAACTGTGTAACTCCTTTGAAGTAGTAACTGGTGAATCAATGCCTTCGGGTACTCCTTTCCGCTTAGGCTCAATGCTTAACCAGAACGCTAATAAGTTGTTTGACTTTATTCGTGAGAAACTTGGACTTTCGTTGGGCGAGGTATTCCAAGACTGGGTATTACCCGACTTAATGAAGTATCTAAGAACCAAAGAAGTGTTGCGTCTTACTGGCGACCCAGATTTAATGAAGCGTTACTATGAAATGGTGGTCAATGGTTGGTATGTTAAGAACCTAATCGCTCTCCCCCCCCACGGCCCAGAGGAAGCTACCGCATTAAAGGCTCAAAAACTACAAGAGATACAAGCTAAACCAGAACAGTTTATTAAAGTAGAAGATGATTTCTGGGATGGAGTTAAACCCCGTATCAAGGTAGACATTACGGGCGAGGGGGTGTCTTTGCCAGAGGAACTTGAAACGCTTAAAACATTTGTTCAGCTTGAGCAAGACCCAATTAGACGTTCAGCCTTGATTGAGATGGCTATGAAGAAAAAGGGAATTGATGTTAGCCAATTAGCTAAGACACCGCCCCAGCCAGTTCAACAACCACAACAAGAACCTAATCCACAATTAACTGCTAACGCACCAGCTTAATATGTTTTTAAAACCAATGGGTTATCTCAAAAGACAAAAGATGGTAGACGAAGCCGTAGAGCGTAAGGTTAAATCTATGTACCCTAGTGGACTAGCTGCAAGTGCTGGTGGTATGTTGGAACGTAAAAAGATTAGAGCCGAGATGGTGGCCAAATTAACTTCCAAGAATAAGAACTTATTAAAATACTAAATATGAAAGAATTTATTTTTAGTAAATTAAGTGATATACCAAGGGGCAGTATAAACCTTGATGATGAGGTTGGTTTAGAAAATCGTTTTAATAGTGGTAAGACCTTGATAATTTTTACAACAGATGACGTTGTGTTGGGGCAAGATGGTGGAGGCGCATTACCAATGTTCATTGATTTAGAAGATTGGAGAAATATAAATATCATGGCTCAACTTAGGGTTTATGCTAATAATAAATTACAAGAATATGTTGCTACTAAAATATCTTAAAGAGATTTATAATTTTGACATTATTAAATATCTAAAGGTCGAAATAATGAGTTTATTTAATCATTTACCACACAAAACTATGGCATACGACAAATCATACTACGAACAAAAGCTACAAGTTGTAAACCAACGATATATTAAGAGGTTGGAAGACACTATTATTAGTCTTACTAACACCCTACAATCATTTTTAACCGACAAACAGGTATTGGTTGAGGAATCACAAGAGATAGTTGCTCACATCAAAGAGCAAGAAAAGCTAGCCGAAGAAAAGAAAGAGGAACCTAAGCCAGAAGAAAAAGCTTAATATGCTTACTGAAACAGCACTTAAACTCAAAAAGGTATTACAAGGCGAAATATACGCTGACCTTGTTAAGTGGCTTGTTTTACAGATAACAGATATGCGGGACATCAACAATGTCCGCCACTGTTCTAAAGCTGCTGACCAAGCTGTTGAGTTAAAGGCTCAAGTAAAAGCATACGAAAGACTTCATGGTATCTTCTCTGAGATTATAGAAGTACCAAACATAAAAGACCCATTATCGCCCCCCGACCCATCTCTATATGGACTGGGTAAAGAAGATATAGAAAAGTAGATTAACAACTCGAAAGCCCTGCTCATTGGTGACACCCTTCTGGTTGTCATCTGTTTCCGAGCAGGGGGCAGATGATGACTAGAGTGGTGTCAGTAATGACACCGCTTTTTTAATTAAGATTTAATTAACCAAGCAAATATATGGACAATGTCCAAGAAAAAGTTGAGGAACTTGAAAATCCTACACCCGAAGCCATACAGGCTGAGGAAAAAGCCCTTACGCCAGAAGCTGAGGAGAAAGTACGCTCTCAAGTAATTGAGAAATACGGACTTGACCCAGACTTACAGGCAGACCTTATTGATTCACTGGTAAAAGATAAGGTGGAGGAACACAAGAGATTTAGTACCGCTGTTAAGCAAAAGCGTTCATGGCGAGAAAAAGCTCTTAAACAACCAGAGGTCAAGACTGAAGTGAAAACCGAAGTTAAGGCCGTTGATGACTCTCTGATAAGTCAGAAGGTCGCTGAACAGTTAGACCAACGGGACTTAGAATCCCTTGAGCTATCTGATGAGATAAAGAGTGAGATAAAAAACTATGCGAAACTTAACAATATCTCCGTCAAGGTGGCGGCTCAATCCGATTACATTGGTTTCTTAAAGACCAAGGCGGCAGAGAAAGCCAAAGTTGAGGGCGCTGGTATTGGGGGAGTTCGCAAAACACAGCCAACAAAAGACTTTAGCGATAAAACTCCTAACGATTTCGACTTGTCTACTGAAGATGGTCGCAAAGAGTGGGAAGAATACAAAAGGTGGCAAAAGTCACAATAGGTCGATTAGTTAAAGTGTTGGCTGCCTAATCAAATAATAGAAATATAAAATTATGTCAAATCAATTAGGCAATGGCGTATTCAATCCCGCATTTTGGAGTAACGAAATGCAAGTCGTTTTCTTCAAAGAGAACGTGGCATTGGCACTCGCCAACACCGAATTGCGTGACCAACTTTCAGTTGGTGATGTAATTCACAAGCCGTATCGCTCACGCCTTCATGTGAAAAACTACACTAAGGGCTCTGACATTACGGTATTCGATGTGTCTGGTACAGACGAATATCTGACCGTAGACACCACCAAGATTGTTCCATTTTACGTGGATGACTTGGACAAAATACAAAACAAGTGGGATATGGCAACTAAGTTTTCTGCCGATGCCCAAAGACTCTTGAACAACGTACTAGAACAGGCTGTATTGTCTGAATACTCGAATGCTTCGTCAAATGTGTATTTGGCTGATATTGGTGGTTCTGGTGCTACAACTGCTATTCCGTTGACTACTGCTAACGTACAGAACGTCTTTACTGCGGCTTCCCGCAAATTAGACCAACTGGACATTCCGCAGGGTCAGCGCTTCGCAGTTATCGGCCCTCGTGCTTTGGAAGTTCTACGCTTGCAAGGTGCTGGTCGTGAAACAGGAGTTGGTGATGTGGTACAGGAAAATGGTCGCATTGGAAACCGCTTTGGTTTTGAGTTGTATTACTCTAACAATGTTCCTTTCACCGCTACATTAACCACTTCGGCTGCGATTGCTAACGCTGAAACAGTTACTATCAACGGCTGTACCTTTACATTTAAGGATGCGGCTGCTGTGAACGCTGGTGAAGTATACTCTGGTGGTTCAGACGCTGATACAACTACTCAATTGGTAGCCGCTATCAACGCTTGTTCTACTGGTGTACAGGGTACGTCTACTACATATATTCTTCCTTCGGAAGCTAATATGTGGAAGATTACCAAGGCTGGTATTGTGGCAACTGACGCTACTACCTCGATAACCTTGGTTGGTTACGGCGACATCGCTGTATCTGGAACTATGGGTCAGGCTGCTAACGTTTGGTCTGCTCAACAGCAACACTTGGTATTCGGTATGAAGGGTGCTACTGACCTCGTGGTTCAGAAGTCCCCATCTGTCGAGTTCCGTGTAGCTGAAAAGCGTTTGGGTAAGTATGTCTATCCGTGGACTCTCTACGGCAAAAAGACCTTTACCGACATGAAAGACGCTTTGGCTGTTGCTCACCTTGACGCTTCAAGCTGGACATAAAGATAAAATTATTCTTTGGCGGCTTCTTATTCAGCAAACCGCCCCCCTTCGGGGGAGAATAATTACCCCAATATATGTTAATTGGTCGTCCCAAGGGATACAAGTGTTCTAAAGAAACTAAGAATAAAACCAGTGAAACGCTAAAGAGGTTAAAAATTAAACCACCGTTAACAATAATTCGTGGAGAAAATCATTACAACTGGAGGGGTGGAATAACGCCACAAAAAAAGAAAATTAGAAATTCTTTAGAATATAAACTTTGGAGAACTGCGGTATTCACAAGAGACAATTATACCTGTATATGGTGTGGAGATAATAGTGGTGGCAATCTGGAAGCTGACCACATTAAACCATTTGCTCTATATCCAGAACTTAGATTCGCCATAGATAATGGTCGTACTCTTTGTAAGAATTGTCATAGAAAAACAGATACTTGGGGTAAAAATATAATTTAATCTGAGGTAAGAGTTCTCTTTTTAAGAAACTCCTACAAAAGGACAATAAAATATGAGTAAAGTATTAAATCGTTCACTCAAGTTATGTGGCGAGGATAGGGTGGTTGGAGCTTCGGCTACTTCTATTACTGTCTTAGAATATGACTCAAGTGATAATATATTGCGAGCCAAGGGAGCTACGGTTCCTACTGACGCAGACGCTGGCTATGCTGCTGGGTGTACCTTTATTGATACATCTAGTGGCGTAGGTACTACCTATTATGTCAACGAAGGCTCGGCTACCTCTTGTGATTTCAATGTGTCTGCTGGTTCAACTGGCGATATTACTGAAGTTGTGGCTGGTGCTGGTCTAACTGGTGGTGGTGCTTCGGGCTCAGTAACATTAACTGTGGCTAACACAGATGGTAAAATTACTGTCGGTGCTAACTCGATTGATATTACCGCCGCCTCGTTAGTAAATGCTGACGTATCGCTTACTGCTGCTATCGCTTATTCTAAGTTAGCTGTTTTGACTTCAAACAAGTTATTGGCTGGTGTAAGCAACGTAGCAACCGTTTGTGCTGTGGCTGGTGATGTAACAATGACCGCTGCTGGTACTGACGCTACTTTCGCTATCGCTTCTGGTGTTATCGTCAATGATGACGTAAATGCCTCGGCTGCTATTGCTTTTAGCAAATTAGCTGCCCTTCCTTCCGCTCAACTGCTTGTTGGTTCGGCTGGAAACGTAGCTACTGCTGTTGCAATAACTGGCGACGTGGCTATTACCAATGCTGGTTTAACAACTGTAACCGACTTAACTATTGCGTCTGAGGCTGAGGGCGATATCCTTTACCGCAACGCTACTGGTTGGGTTCGTTTGGCTAAACCAGGTTCTGCTGGTTACTTCTTGCAAGGTGGTACTGCCCCAGCTTGGAGTATTCCTTCTGCTGGTGCTGCTTCCTCTATCGTAAATGGTGCAACACTATCTGACGCTGGTGCGTTAGACGCAACTATTACCTTCACTACCCAAACTGTTGGTGGCGCAAGTGTGGTTGTTCCTGACTTCGCTGCGGCTTCTGCTTTCACGTTTGCTTTCTTAACAAAGGCTCAAACGTGGTCTGCTAACCAAACTGTCCAATACGGTAACTTACTATTGGGCGACAACGACAACGGTCAAACCCTTCAACTTCTCGTTAATGAGAACATGACTGGTAACAAGACATTGACGTTGAAAGTAAATGACACTAACCGAACAATCGACATCAAGGGTGATGTAACTCTCTCTGGTGCTCTATTGACCGTTGGTGATGACTCTGTAACCTTCACTACTACTGCTGCGACTGATGTTACGCTTCCTACAACTGGTACGCTTGCTACGTTGTCGGGTGCTGAAACATTGGCCTCAAAGACATTGACACAACCAAAGATTGTTACCACTGGCTTTATTGCTGATGGTGGTGGAGATGAGTTCTTAACATTTGTTGAGTCTGGTACTCCAGTCAATTATGTTGAGGTTCAAAACGCTGATACTCTTAATGCCGCTGTGGTAAGAGGAAATGGTAGCGATGCTGCTGTTGACTTAAAACTCTACGGTAAGGGTGTTGGTAGGGCGTACATTTGCGACAGTGCTGACCCAACAATAAAAGTTGGATTTGACATTGACGCTGCCACTACTGGCAAAACAATGTTGCTCTTGTCAACTCACACTGATGACAGAACACTAACTCTGCCTAACGCTACCGACACCTTGGTTGGTAAGGCTACGACTGACGTATTCACAAACAAGTCGTTTGATTGTGATGGTACTGGTAACGTATTAACCAACGTCAACGCTACCGAGCTTGACCCAGTTGGTGATGGTGCGACTACTATTCCGTTCATTATCTCAAAGACGGTTGCTAACTTGGCGGCTGCTGGTACAAACATTATAGCCACTCACCCCAAAATGAGGGTGGCTGACTGTTGGTTTGTGTCTTCAAGTGCTGACACCGGAACCCTAGCTGTCCATGTTGGACAAGTTGGTTCTGTTGGAGCTTCAATCGTTACGGCCATGACTATTCCGGCTGATGATATGCAAGTAACACGAGCAGACGAAATTGATGACGCTGCTTGGGATGTTGCTGCTAACGCTGGTTTGGTTGCGGTTGGTGATGGTGGTGCTTCAGTTGATGGAACTGTATACGTTCTTTGCTACCGCATAGACTAACAATTCCTAGTTCTTTTGGTGGTTTCTTGTACAAGTAAATCACCCCCCCTCGGGGGTAATTATTAACCCAACTATATGTTTTCACACCAAAATATCACGTTAGCTGCACCGACAACCACAGTTGTTAAAACTGGCTCTGGTTCACTACACGCCATTACGATAAACAAAGCTGCTGCGTCTGCTATAATTGCCATTTATGATGGTATTACTGCGGCTTCAGGAAGTCTTATTGGCACAATAACAATGCCTGGTACTCTTTTGGCAAGCCAAGCAACCTTGATTTATGATGTGTCGTTTGCTGAGGGCTTAACTATCGTTACAACTACCGCACAAGATATTACAGTAAGCTATAACTAATTATGGCGTGGTCTAATCAGGCCAAATCTTCTTCTGTTTTTGCTAACGGAAGTAAAAATTCATCATCTTTCACCAACCAAGGTCTTGGTGCGTCTTCTTTTTCTAATCAAAGCAAGAGTTCTACCTCGTTTGATGGTGGGGCAAGTTACTTGTTAAAAGAAGATACGTTTTTCCTTTTACTGGAAGATGGATTTAAGATTCTGTTAGACCAGTCAACGAACATTAAATCGCTCCCTACATGGGCGAACGCAACTAAGAATTAGCGATTAAATTTGTGGCAGATACTAAAATATCACAACTAACTACCTTATCACCAGTAGCTGATGACGATTTGATTGTGGTCGTGGATATTTCAGACACCACGATGGCTGTTACTGGGACTACCAAGAAGGCTGTTAAAACAGAATTAAAGGGTAATACGGGAGCTACGGGAGCCGCTGGTGCTGATGGTGACGACGCTTATGTTTACATAGCATACGCCTCTGATTCAAGTGGTACTGGATTTACCACGACTTTTAATTCTGCCCTTGATTATATTGCTATCAAAAACACTACAACCGCTATTGCTGTACCCCAAGCGTCTGACTTTACTGGACTATGGAAAAACTACAAAGGAACTACGGGTTCAGCGGGAGCTACGGGTTCAGCGGGAGTAGACGGTAATGATGCTTATGTTTATATTGCTTATGCCTCAGATAGTTCAGGTACAGATTTTACAACCACATTTAACGCTTCATTAGATTACATAGCTATTAAAACAACCACGGTTGCTATTCCCTCACCCTCTGCGTCAGACTTTACTGGTTTATGGAAGAATTATAAGGGTGCAACAGGCTCAACCGGAGCTACGGGTGCGGCAGGTGTGGTTCAAACAATCGGTATTACAACGGCTAATGGTGTGTCTGGTTCTTCCAGTGGTGGAGCAGACCCACGATTAACTGTTTCTTTGGGTGCTATAACACCTAGTACAGTAAATGCCCTAACACTTGCTTCTCAAGCTGTTGGTTTTACTATTGCTGGTGGTACGACATCTAAAACCCTGACAGTCCCCCTAGATGCTTCGGTGTCGGGAACTAATACTGGCGACCAAGTTGTTCCAGCTAATGAGGCTGGTTCAGCTAATAATTTTTTAACAGCCTACAACTCAACTACTGGTGCGTGGACAAAAGCTCAACCCACTTGGGCTAATATAGACAAAACAGTTTCTGATATTGGTGATTTGAATTTACGTTCCCATACCTCACTTTCTGATATTGGCTCTAAAACACACCTTCAAATAGATTCGTTTATTGAGGTTACTGTTCCTGCTACTTATCAAACTAAACTCACCAACTCAGCTGGCCTAGCGGCTGCCCTCTCAGATGAAACTGGTACAGGTTTTGCTGTTTTCAGCACAGCCCCTAATTTTGATACCGACATTACTTTTACTAAAGAAGTTGGCCATACTATATCGGTAGATAATTCTACTACTACTAATGTTGTCGGTGGAGACCTTACACTTAGAGCTGGTAATGGAAATGGAACTAACACTGGTGGAAGTTTAATAATTTATGCTGGTGATGGAGATAATCTTACGGGTACTGGTGCTGGAGGTGAGGTTTCCATCACTGGTGGTAGTGGCGGGGGAGTAACTGGGGCTGGTGGGGGCGTACAGGTGTTTGGTGGTGGTGCTTCGGTAGAGGGTGCTGGTGGCACTTTAGAAATTGGCGGAGGGGATGCTAATGGTGTTGGTAATAATGATGGTGGAAATATCTATTTTTATTCTGGGGTTCCAACTGGAGCTGGTGCAAATGGAAGGTTTAGATTTTTTGAACCAACGGCCCTTTTTTCTGGTGATTTAGATTTTACCAGCATCAATACTTCCGACAAAACCTTCACCTTTCAGAATCAAACTGGTACCGTAGGTCTGCTTCAGAATAAACTTTCAGAATTCGCCGCCACAACTTCAGCCGAGTTAGCTGGAGTGATAAGCGATGAAACCGGAAGCGGTGCTTTGGTATTTGGTACAGCACCAACTTTTACCACCAATATCTCTGTACCCATAGTTAAGCCAACCGCCGATTCCACTACTGCTATTCAAATTAACAAAGCAGACGGAACGACTAATGTTTTGAATGTAGATACGACT
>Ga0172379_10006130_pt1 | contig 16311 bp, 17 predicted proteins | sample GrowelOW334metaG_FD_119756 | JGI IMG/M metagenome (GOLD analysis project Ga0172379, IMG submission 119756) | Groundwater microbial communities from an aquifer near a municipal landfill in Southern Ontario, Canada - Groundwater well OW334 metaG | ecosystem: Environmental > Aquatic > Deep... | reverse complement strand
GTAACGGCGTTGGCATCCAATGTCACCGCAGCCTGTGCCAAGGCGCGACCATTTAATCGCGCACCCGTATTTAGGACGATTGTTGTCTGATCTAAGATGTTTCCATTAAACACGGCCGTGGTACCAATAGTCGTCTGACCCGCAACAATCCAAAAAACATTGCTCGCCTGAGCACCACCCGAAAGAATGATTGATTTAGCCGAACTCACGTTAAGATTCTGCGCTATCTGAAAAATCCAAACATCGTTTGCGCCACCCGCAAGAGTCACGTCTGTAGGTATGGTAAGTCCGGTACCCCATTTGTATGTGCCGGGGGCAAGCGTAAGTCCGCCAATATTTCCCGCACCAAGTTCTGTTACGCTCGGCGCGCGACTCATTCCATCCGTGTATGCATTTTGCATATCGAGTATCGCGGTAGTTAGATTTGCAGGAGTTGGATTTGCATAATCTGGTGAGTATATTTTTCCTGATACCAAGGGCGATGTAGAAAATGCGCCCGCCGCGGGGAGGCTCAATGAGAATCCCGTTATATATGTCGCGGCAGCCGGACTCACCCCAATATCACCGGTAACAAGCGTTGTTCCCGTAGTGGAGATTCCAGTTTTTGCTAAAATTGCGAAATTGCCCGCAGAACCAAGATTTACTACCGCTGGACCCGCTGCTCCTACAGCAACCGAACCCATAAAACCAAGCACAGAGAAAACAACCAAAGTAACCGCCATCAAACTTTTATTAAACTTCTGCATATTATTTGTAATTTATTTTTATTATTTTTTTAATTTATTAACTAAGTCGAACGTCGACCTTATTATTTGCCAAAATATTAATTTTAGAAATTTCTAAAATTAGAATATTATAATCTCCCCTTAAGTTTACTCTTTACGAGCGGGTAAACATAGGGCCTGGGGATAAGGAAAAGGCCTGCAATTTGTGGGTTTTTAACAAAAAGGGGCATAAATGCCCTTTTTAAACGGTTCAAATCCGACCAAAATTCTTGGAGCCAATGGTCGGATTTGAACCGACGACCCACGCTTTACGAAAGCGTTGCTCTACCAGCTGAGCTACATTGGCATGTAACAGGAACTACCATTACTTTGAGGAAAAACGAGTCACTACTAAATTCGTCATTTTTGTACCCGCCGCCTGCTGGCGCTGGGCACTGCACTCGCCTTCGCTCGTTTGCTACATTGGCGTAACTGTACGAGTATATAATATGAAAACCTTGCCGTAAAGACAAGGTTTCATAGAAGTAAGACATAAGCCGAAATTACCACGCCTACACATACGCGCTACTGCGCTTTAGTACTTCTTCGCTCGCGCTCAGTCGCTGGGCTTTGGTACTTCCTCACTCCCGTTCGGTCGCACATACACACTGCTTTGCTTTGGTACTTCCTACATTCGCACTGCTGTGCTCAGTACTTCCTCGTTCCCACTCGGTCGTCGCCCTCGGTCGTCACCAAACAAAATCCCGCCGTTAAGCGGGATTTTGCGAAGTAAGACATAAGCCGGATTCTGTTTAAGTGATAATTCATCTGGACCTGCGATTACTCGCAAGTTCTAGCGATTCTCTCCAACTTTTACATCGAAGCGCGATCTTGCACTCTGGTAAGGATTTTGCCGTTTCACCTTCGCTTTTTTGTCCCTATTGCGAAGTTAAGCCACCTACGTTGGGATTGGGCTCCCTTCGGCTTTCGCCTCAGGCGTCACTGCTCGCACCTCTATCCTCACGGACGACGGGCGTTACCCGCTACCACTGCATCAAAATGATGCTGAGTGTCCGGACTTTCCTCTCCTTATTATTACTAACAAAGAGCTATCACCTGTCTTACTTCAAATAAAATAATAGCATAAAGACATCAAAAAAGCAAGTAATAAAAGTCCCCGCATTGCGGGGACATAAATTATTGCTTTGCGAAGGGCTTGCAGACCTTCGCTTTGGTTGCCCAGAAACTCAGCTTGAAACGCGTCACGTTGCTTTCCACGCGTCGCACGACAACGGGCACATCCACGCGCGTAACGCTCGCGTGCGCCTCAAGCGACAGGTTTTCGCGGAGTCGCGCAAAGCGCTGCTCCTCCCTCAAGCCACGCGCTTCTGTACGACGCGCGGCTGCCGCACTCATGCGCTTATTCAGCTCGTTTCCAATCTTCACCGTCGCAAGCGCGGTACCCACACGACGGGACACAAACCAGATAAGGAACACGGCCGAAACGCCCACTGCCAGTGACGCAACGGTCACGATGGAGTCATGCGGATGCTTAATTACAAATCGCCCAATCCAGAGAAGCAAACTGAGCTCACAACACACGAGCGCGGGCACACCCCAGATGGGAATATACTTGCGCTTCAATTCACAGCCGTCGTCCCAGCGCCGCCACTCGTTCCATTCCGTCAGACCAACCTCGAACGCGCCTTTCCAGAGCCAGGCACGTTTGAGATTACTTACGAAATTTGCGGGACGGAAACCGAAAAACGCGACGAGAAAACAGCCAATGAACGCGTAAAGCGTCCCCAGTATCCCGAGGACGAGCCACATGGTAGGCGCGATGAACGGCTGAAAGGGAAGCGCAAAAAACCAAAACCGCTTGCGGTATGCGCACTGGTCGCGGGGCTCTCTATTGAAAAAGAGGTTTGTCCACCACCAGCAAAACTTCTTTAACTTCGAATCGGGCCGTGGCGCGAAGAGCGCCTCAGGTACCTCGAACTCGACGACAGTTTTAGCAAATGCATATTCCGGCGAACGTATATCGCCTTCCTCGCTCATCCAGAAATCTCTTGTATATACCGAAGACCCACGAATCCACTGGTGTGCCTGTTCGAACGCCTCCTTCTCGTTGCCACAAAAGACGGCACAAACAAGGTGATGTCTTCCCGCTCGGGAGAACTGCACGTACTTCACGAGTTCATCAACGGGAACAAGGTAACGATGTCCACCATCGTAACTGCGCCGTTTCTTCATCTTCTCAAGCGAGAATTCGTGATCGAAGAGCACCACATACTGTGGCTTCTTCGCGAGAAGCGCTTCGGAGAAAAACCACTCAACCGGCACGGTCGCCGAATCCATGGTTGTCCCTCCTCCGTTCAAGATGAGCCGGACCGTGGGCGCCGTAGTGGACCCCTCGCGCTTAGTGGGCTGTTCGCCCTCGTGACTCGCTCCGCCTCCAAAATCGCTCAGTTCCTCTCCTGGCATTTCGCACCTCCTTTAGGTGTGGGTTATGAAATTGTTAAGCCCCTAACTACAGAGGCGCTAGATGCACAATACGTTTAAAAATGCGTTTTGTCAACTCAAATGCGATGTGAGAGACGATTATTTCTGCGCGTCCAATGCTTTATTTACCATCGCATCCGCTTCCTTATTTTTTTCTCTTCTTATGTGCTGAAATGTGACCAAGTGATAATGCGGAATAAGTTTCTGAACCTCAGAAAACAATTCGCGTAGGCCTGGGTTCTTTACCTTATACTCCCCCTTCATCTGCTTCACGATAAGCTCACTATCCATTCGCACTTCAAGACTTATTGTTTTTAAATCTTCAATTCCCGTTGCTTTTTTCACATGCTTTAAAGCATAGACAAGCGCCGAGTACTCGGCGATATTATTTGTCGTCTCACCGATATACTCGCCGTGCATAAACGATTCGCCAATAACGACACCGAGTGCCGCAGGCCCGGGATTTCCCCTTGCACCACCATCTGTATAAATAATTACTTTTTTGGGAGGCATTTATTTCTTTTCTAAAATCTTCCAAGGAAACTTGCCCGCAAATGGAATCTTAAATGCAGCTGCCGCTTTGTGTCCCCCGCCATAATATTGTTCCGCAATTTTTGCGACATCTACCGTGCCATCGGAGCGCATTGATACATAAAGCACATTGCCCTCTTCGTGCCAAATAATACCAAACGGCGGATATTTCTTTGCAAGTGAATTTCCAATCTCGGACGTGAAACGTTTTGAAGAAAAATTCGTTGCGTACACCTTATATTTGCCGAACTGCACATAATCGGCAACGTTTACCGCGTCTAAAACCACACGATTGAAATAGTTCATAATTGCCGCTCCTTCGCGCACACATGCGGTGCGCGTCTTTGCCTTCTCAAGTTTTCGCGCAAACACATCCCACTGCTTAAAATCAAACTTATACGCGGATGTATACATATTTATCTCGCGCGAATGTGGAAGGACGTGTTTCCACAAATCAACATCTTCTACATATTTAAGAAGTGTGGGAACCGGCTTCTTTGGATGGAAATGCTTCCACGCAAGCACTGCACCCGAGTGATTGTTATCAAAAACGTTCTGCGGAAATGCGCGCACATCTTTCTCCGAGCTTTCATGATGATCAAGCACCACCACGCTCTTATTCGTATCCATAAGCCTCTGCTGCGCTTCTTTTGGATAACTATTATCAACTATGTAAACCTCTCTGTCCTTAATTACTTTTGAGGGAAGCGCCCGCGGATATACAGCAATGTATTCTGCTTTATCCTTGAATTTTTTCCATGCCGCCCACGCACCGCCAAATCCGTCAGGACAATCTTTATGATAGATAATAACGATTTTCTTCATTGAGAGTTCATTATAAATTGAAAATGAAAATAAGGAAACAAAAACCCCTCGCTGATGCGAGGGGTTTTCTTTTAACGTTTGCGCCAAATGCTGCGTCGCTCGTTCGTCACTCGCTCCTTGGAACCCAGCGGTTCCAATACCTCCGCCACGGGGAAACTCCTGTTTCCCCGACCCCTTTCCCACAGCAATGAAAAACCCCGCTTTCGCGGGGTTTTTGAAAGCTTAACGCTTTCTCCATTGCTGGGGTCTGCGGGCTTTGCGGAGTCCGGGCTTCTTGCGCTCCACCATGCGGGGGTCGCGCTTCAAATAGCCAAGAACCTTCAAAGGGGTGCGCCACACCGGGTTTATAAGGACCAATGCGCGCGCGATACCAAGGCGAATTGCTTCTGCCTGGCCTGTTACGCCACCGCCTATTACCTTTGCAGTCACCTCATATTCGGTAAGCGAAAGCGTTGCAAACGGCGCCAATACTGTGCGCTGATACTTTTCCACCGGGAAATACTTCGTGAGTTCCTTGTCGTTTACGGTCACGCTACTGTGCGTCTTTGTGACGTGCAAGCGTACGCGAGCAACCGCATTCTTACGGCGTCCCACCGCTTCAAAATAGCGACCTGCTTTTGCTTTAACTGTTTTTGTTGTCTTAGGTGGCATAGGATTAGCTTATTTTCATGCGCTTCATGCGCTTCGCCGACAATTTATTTTTAGGAAGCATGAGGCGAACTGCGCGACGCAATACCCACGCCGGATTCTTCTCAAATGCATTTTCAAATTTCGTCTCTTTCAAGTGACCGAGCGGACCACCGTGCTTGTAATACATCTTCTGCAACGGCTTCTTGCCCGTCAATTCAATACTTTTAATATTTTTTACCTCAACCGTGTCTACACCCTCTACGCGAGGTGTGTAATTGGGGCTTTTCTTTCCCTGCAAAATAGTCGCGATTTCGGATGCGAGGCGACCTAACTTTTTATTTTTTGCGTCAAGTTCGTAGTGCATATTTATACAAGTTCTATGGTTGCCATCTGCGACGCATCGTGTTTGCGAAGTTTTGCAATCTTTATCACGCGAGTGTATCCGCCTTTGCGTTCTGCATAGCGAGGCGCAATTTCGTGATACAACTTATAGGCGGTTGCCTTCGGAAGATATCTCATCAAAAGACGCATTGACGCGACTGTCTGCTTTTTACCGTGCGTAATAAGGCGCTCCACAAAACCGCGGAGCTCTTTTGCACGAGCCTCGGTCGTCGTAATCTTCTCATGCTGAATAAGGTTATGCGCAAGTCCTTTTACGAATGCTTTGCGCTGTCCTTTTTCTCTTCCAAATTTTTTACCTTTCTTCGCGTGACGCATAGTTTATTTCTTCTTTGCTGCTTTCTTTTCTTTTGGTGCCTCGATTTCGGTCTTGGTAACTTCAAGTCCTGACAACTTTTCAAAGTGGTCCTTCAAGATGCTGTCCGCTTTGTGGAATGCCTCCGAAGGGGTAATTGAACCGTCTGTCTCAATTTCCAAAATGAGCTTGTTGTAGTCCGTCCTGTCGCCCACACGCATATTCTCAACTGAGAATGTGACGCGGACCACCGGTGAAAATACCGCATCAAGCACGATTGTTCCCACAGGAAGTCGCTCAAGTTTGCGTGATTCCGATGGCACATAGCCGAGGCCTTTTTCAACCGTAATTTCAAGATCCAAATCCGCGGTCTTCTTTGAAAGCGTTGCGAGATGCAAATCTTCGTTAATCACCTTCACAAACGTAGTTGAATCAATATCCCCCGCGGTTACATCCTTTTCACCTTTCACATGGAGCGAAAGTACTTGTGGCTCATCAGCAAAAAAGTGAAAACGAACCTTTTTCAAATTAAGTGAGAATTCAACGATATCCTCAACCATTCCCGGCAATACTGAAAATTCATGATCAACGCCCTTAATCTTAATCTGAGTAATTGCGGCGCCCGGAAGAGACGAAAGCAAAACGCGGCGCAATGAATTGCCAAGCGTTACCCCATATCCCGTATACAAACCCTCAATGTGGAACAAGCCAACATTGTGTTTCTCCGAAACTTTTTTGACCGCTACTGTCTCACTAAGATGCGCGTATTTCATATGTTTTGTTTTTATAGTAATAATTTAGCGCGAATAGAATTGACCGACCAAATTGATGTTGAAAGGAAACTGGTACTCTTCCGTGTCTGAAGATGCTACACACTCACCTTTCAAATTTTCCACATCAAGCTTAAGCCACTTCGGTATATCTGCATCTTTCAAACGCTCGCGGATTCCTTCAAACAACTTGGAATCGCGGGATTCCGGACGAATCTCTATCACGTCACCTTTCGCAACGTGGAATGAGCCGATGGTTACCTTTCTGCCGTTTACAAGAATATGACCGTGAGAAACCATCTGGCGCGCAATTCTCGGAGATTTTGCAAACCCAAGAAGATGCGTGACAAAATCCAAGCGCTGTCTCAAGCTTGTCTCAATCTTTTCTCTCGGACCTCCGAAAAGACGTTCCATCTGATGATTGCTGAGTCCAAAATAAATCTGAATTTTCTGCTTCTCCTGAAGCTGTTTTCCAAAATCCGAAATGTTCCTTTGACGCTTTGCGCCGTGCTGACCGGGGCGCTGTGGGCGACGTACGGATACGCACTTCGGTGAATTACAACGATCCGCTTTTAAGAAAAGCTTTACGCCGAGTGACCTCTCTTTTTTTTCTTTAACGCTTCGCATGTTTTAAAATTAAATTCTCCTTACTTTGCGCGGCCTTGGTCCGTTGTGCGGTATCGGGGTCACGTCCTTGATGCTCAAGATTTCAAAACCTTTTGCCGCAAGTGAACGCACTGCCGAATCACGACCTTTTCCAATACCACGCACATATATTTCAATTTTTACCGGGCCTGATTTCTTCACCTTTTCTGCAATTGCTTCCGCAACTTTTGATGCAGCAAACGGCGTTGCCTTCTTAGGACCTGAAAAGCCGAGCGAACCAGCTGAGAGCCACGCCACCGTATTACCCTTTTCGTCGGTTACCGTCATTATAGTGTTATTCAAAGACGCCTGGATAAATACCTTTCCTTTTTCTACGCGCAACTTGCCCGATTGCTTTACTTCAGCAACCGCGGTATCAACACCTGCTGATTCCTTAAGCGCTTTCTCTCCTGATTCTTTTGAGACTTTTTTCTTTCCCATTTTTATGTTTACTTCAATTCAACTTTTCTCTTTCCGCTTCCGGCCGTTTTTCTTACATTGCCTCGCACAGAACGCGAATTCGTTTTCGTGCGCTGTCCTCGCACAGGAAGACGACGTGCGTGGCGAACGCCTCTATACGTCTTGATTTCCTTCATGCGCGCAATGTTATGTTTTACCACCTGGCGAAGTTCTCCCTCAATCTTATAATTCTTCTCCATTGCGGATTGAATCTTATTGATATCATCAGGAGTCAAATCTTTTGCGAATTTCTTCACGTCAATTTTTGCCTCGTGTACGATTTTTTCAGCGCGCGCACGACCAATACCGTAAAGGTATGTGAGTGCGATGCTTACTCTCTTATTGTCCGGGATGTTTACACCAACGATTCTCATAATATTAGCCTTGTCTTTGATTGTGTTTCTTAGTTGTGCAAATGACGTATACCCTCCCCTTACGGCGGACGGTTTTGCACTTCAAACATATCTTTTTGACAGATGCTCGTACCTTCATAATTAAAAATCGCGCTTTGCGATTACCGCAATACTATATTCTATATATTGCGATTTTACAACCTCCGTATAATGCGACCTCTCCGGTCGTCATAAGGGGTCATTTCCACGACTACTCTGTCGCCCGGAATTACCCGAATGCGATGCAGCTTCAATTTTCCACCCAAACGCGCCAAGACCTCTTGCGTACCGCCGTCCAGCGTTACACGGAAGAGCAAGCTAGGCAATGCCTCGTGTACTATGCCCTCTCGTTTTATAAGATTTTTGTCTTGTGCCATTTAGCTACTGAAATTTATAGCGAATTCAATTATATGAATAAACCAGGACGAAGTCAACCCCGTATATAGTTTTAACACCAAGTGGCTGTAAATGATAGAGATAGCAACAAAACAAAGACATATATATAAATTGATACCTCTACGGGGTCAACCCCTGCCTACCGGTAGGCAGGCCCAAACCATTTTGCAGATCGCTTCCATATTACTTAATTACAATCTGAACCCGTGAAGCGCGCGTGGGCACGGAATTCACCCAAAATGGCCAAAATGCGATGCTCGCGCTATCCAACCTAGGAAGCCCTAAAATGGTCATTTCTGCCGCAGATTTCGTGTTTCCCAAAATATTATTCTTCACCTCTTCGGTATTTATATTAGGCGAAAATGTCACCGAGCTTTTCACGTCTACGGTAATAGTACCCTTATCAAAATCAAATTTTGGTTCACCATAATCAACCCGAATCATATCAATTTTATCCGTGGCTGTTTCATCAGTTCGCGCCTTCTCAATAATGGCATTCTTCAAAACGTCTTCATCAAACACCAATTGGTCCATCTCACCTGTCATAAGCAAACTGAATTTACTCTTATCCTTCTCATCAATCTGTTCTTCTTTCTTGGTTATTGTGAACTGTGTGCTACTCGCAAATGCTTTAAATTTATCGGCCATCGCCAAAATTTTCATACCGAGCGATGAACGCAATGCCTCACTCACCTGACTCTCTGCATTTACCCTATCCGCATCGGAAAGCGTGGGTCGGAGACCTTTCGCACCACCGACCATTGCACCGATTGAATCAGCATAAAATCCGGTAAAACGTGGTGTCCCCTTAAAGCCGGGAATCGTCCAATGCGTTGCGGGCTGAATATTATAATCGGTTCCCGTCTTATCGGCGGTCACCGCCACATCAATTTTAGATGGAGTGAGCTTACCCTTCACGGACTTGGCAGCGGGAATCGTTACCGCCTTATCTAATCTGAATATTTTTCCATCCGGCGACTCAAAGCGCGTTCCTTTTACCAGGGCCTGTGGCGCTGCGCTGTATGCGTTGTAAACCGTTAGTATTCCCTTGGCGCTCGTTTCCACACTCTCCGTACCATTTGCGGGAAAGCTCATCGCATAATTTCCTTTTTCCGGAAGAAGTTCCGCGGGTATATGAAACGCTCCACCCGCAAAGGAAACCTCCTTATAATCCTTCCCCATTATTACCGCGTTCTCGGAATCCACCGTGACGTGCTTCACCGATAACGTAAGCGTGGCTCTTGGTAGCATCACAATCGCAGACCACGCGATAACCGCCAAAAGAACACCGGAAATCATAAGCACGAGCGTTACATTTTTCCTTGATTTTTTTGCTTTCGGCGGGGCTGTGGTATCAGCCTCTTCCAAATCAATACGTTTGGTCTGAGAAATTGGTTTGAAAAATGTGGGAGCTTTTTTTGAAAGCACATCCCCAATGCGACCCTCTTCCTCCTCTTCTTCTATATTTTTCTCATGCAACGCGCGCTTTTCAAACATTTTCATTTTGGGCGTTGTCTCTGTCGCGCGGCGAACAATGTCCATTGACGGCCGTCCACCGGTCTTTGGAGGATTTGATGCGACAATTTTTGCCCTCTCGGCAAGTTCATGCACGCGCTCATCGCCGGACTCAATCATAAGCGCCTTACCCGCCGTATCACTCTCTCGCTTCAATGCATTGAAATTGCTCACCGAATGAACAAGTACCGAATCTCTCGGAATAACAAGAACAACCGCGAAAGTGGGCGCGTGAATAATTTTATCTACCGCGGTCTCAAGCCCGTCCGATCTATTGAGATATAATTTTGTTTCGCTTTGCATCCCGTTAGAGTTTTAATAATTTAATTGTTTCCTTTATCGATGATTTTTTCTTTTACTATGATTCCCATTATACAAGGTTGTAAAACTTTAACGGGATGCATATTAATTTTTGATTGCCGCCGAGGGCACAAGCCATCGCACACGACGCCGGAGTAATTGATTTAAAAATGCGTATTGCGGATGCAGGTACGGATATCCAAGAAGCACGAATGATTGACGCTCCAAATCGGGTCGCATAGCAAGAATTCCACGCGCGGAAGTCTGGACTTCGCCACCTCCGCCAAATGCCTCGGAAAATGCCGCCCTCGCAAATCCAAATTCCTCAACCAACGCCTGCGGAAGAGATTCACGCGTGCGTAAGGTGTAATGCAAAAGCGAGTGCCTTTCCATACCCGCACTTTGCAGCGTGGGAGCAATGAGCCTATGCAACTCATGCACCTCTTCTTTCACGATGCGTTCAAGCACGCGACGTACTTTTTCAGAAACCTGATTCTTAGTATACCTTCTTAAAATTTCAGGAACAATGGATTCATCCACACCGAAAAATTTGGCGATTGCTTTTATGATGCGTCCTACCCCCCACTCAAGTTCATGAAGATATGCCCCCTCGCCCTTATGCGTCATATAAATCGCGGTTTTTGCATCATTAATATCAAGAAACGCATTATCCTGATTCAGCGCGCTTGAAAGAATAGTTCCGCGCTCCACCACAAACATATTTCCTTTCACAAATTTTGAAAGCCGCTCAACGGGCGCTAAAATTTCACGTGGCACAAATGTACCCCGAAATCGTATAGTGACATTTGCCCCTGAAAAATCCAACGGATTGAAAACTTTATGATCACCCAAAGAAACGCCACATACCGCGATATTTGCCACTACGGGGTCAAGCTCGTTGGTATTAAATTTCTTTGCGGCAAAGGGACGATATCTGTTCAAAAAACTCCAAAATGCTTTGAAGAGCATCGCATCAAGTTCTCCCTCAGTAATCATCTCGTGCGGGCGATCACGAATAACGTTTACCACCCCCTCCACAGTGGTCGCGCTACTTGAATGAAGCGCTAAAATTGCTCTGTCCCATGGACCAATCCATGCGGGTGGTAGCTTTACCTCATCAAGCGAGGGGATTCTATATCTGTCGGTAAGCAAAAGCGTTCGCTCATTTGCGCGTGAAATTGAAGACGTAACATAATAGCCGTCCTCATATTGCTCAATAAGAAGAACTTTCTCCGCATCCTTGAAAAAGCCGGAAATTATTCTAGAAAATAAATTCATCTCCGCTTTCATTATACCGCATTTACAAAAGATGTGCCCCAATCTAGACAAAAAGGGGCGTCTCCCGTAGGGAGACACCTAACACACATTGAGACTGCGGAATAACTAAACTATCAACTTCACCTCGCGCAAAAACGTTTCATACAAATCAAGTACTTTTTCTGCATCTTTTGCAGTTATTGCAAAATTCGGAGCGTGCGCAATCTGATTTCTTATCTTGTGTGCGCGGAAAATTCCGTTCACTACATTTTGTCGGAGTCCCATATTATTTAATCTTCCGAAACGCTCCGCAACATCATTACCCACGAATCCAATTTCTTGGAGCAGTCCATCTATCAACGCGTCAGCGTTCATTATCGCTACGTTGTAAGACGAGGGCGGTGTCGCGCGCGCGTTCTCCCGAAGTTTTGTCCAACTATCAATATAGCGGTCACGTATTCCCGCACGCTTTAATATGTCGGCAACAGTCGGGGGTAGGGCGTGTAAATCAACCTTAATGCGATAGGAGAGGTCCACCTTCAATAAAATGATGATTGCGAACAAAAGAATTGCATCAACCACAATAAAGGTGTACTTGAAAAGAATATACACAAACATCCAATTCACGCCCCAAAGCGTGTTCCATATTCCACCAAATATTGAAAACATTGTGTTCGGTAAATCCATAGGTTATGAGTCCATTCCTGTTCTAAATTTATCCAGATGCTCTTCCTCGCCAAATATAGGCAACCCCGATGGCGGACCAGCCTTCTTGCTCTCCACGCGTTCCATATGCGGAGCGGTAAGCACCACAGAAGACGGCGGATGGAATACCGTGGCAAGCTCATCAATAGAAAGCTCAAAATACTTACTATCCAAATTCCAGTCGTAGAAAAACGACGAAAGCATCCTCGCGGTAAACGTCTCAGGTGGATTCACCCGCTCGCGTAAATTGTGAAGCATTCTCTGCTTCCTATATTCCAAACGCTTATCTACGTTTACATGCGGCCAGGACCATTTATCCACACGCGTGGCTGTTTCCGAGTTTCCCTTAAAAGAATTGAGCTTGGGAGATGCATATTGATTGAATGCACCCACAATACCTCCGCGCGCAAATGCCGAACCTGCTTTCATGGCGGTCACGGGCGCCAAATAACAAATTCTAATAAGCGTATTGAATGCGGACTTGGTAAGCTTCCCTTCAACCGCAGCAACTACGGCTGTTTTTCCCGGCGTAGGCGGAAGTGGAACCTTCGCCTCTCCCGCATCCACCATTTTCATCTCGCGCAATTTATCCAAAACCTTTTCCCACTTTTTTGCCCAATCCTTTGATGCGGGCGCAATAATAATTTGTACACACGCAATCTCTTCCTGCGTCAACTTACCCAACACCTCAATAAATACGGAAATGGGGTCGGACTGTTTTTCGGCTGTATCAAAATCAGAAAATGTTTTAATCGGATATGCATCTTCGGTGCCAAGCTTCATTTCCGTTCCCCATAAATCCATTTCGCGCGCATAGAGTTCCGCGGTCGTTGCAGGAAGATTGCGCATATAATCTTTAGAATCCACGATTTCCACATCGGGATAGTTTGAGAAAAATGCGACCTCAACCAAATGCTTGTTTTTCTTCGGAACACGAATGTAAAAATGTAATTGACCTTCTGTTTTCACGATTTCAAGTGAAGACCAAATGGGCACTTCCCCATCCAAATATTTCTCGTGCCAACTGCCGGGCGAATTGCCAAGCATATGGAGCGAGCCAAATACCTGTGCCATCGCTTTTGGACTCTTATCCATTTCGCGCGGAATGCGAATCTCAAGCATGGTAAAATTATCCGCGGACATTTCTTTCGTTTTAAACAATTGCTGGCGCCAGTACAAGAAAAGCTCACCAAACAAACCGAATAAAATGAAAAATGCCCAGAACCACCAGGTATATAAAATAAAATCGCGAATAAGCGACAACAAGTTAACAGAAGGCAAGATCGGGGCGCTTACCACAATTCCTATAAGAACAAGAAAAAGCCAAACCTCCCAGTTTGAAAGCACGCCCACCACCACCTCAACGGTATGACTAAACGCTTTACTAAACATATTTATATTCTACCACGAATAATTTACACCGTCCCTTCGGAACATCTGCCGTAGGCAGACAAACACAAAGCCCCCACGAACTTCGGGGGGCTTATGCGTTACGCTTCTTTTATTTGATACTTTCCGTCGTCCAATCGCTTGAAGTGCTTCCTGTTCTGCAAACTCAAGAGAATTGTGTTTTCTTTCAAAAATCTCTGCTTGTTTACGAGGGTTACCACTTCGGTTGATGAGAGCGAGCCACGCTTTTTCAAGAGACTCACAATGACGTCGCGTACGGTTCCTGCTTCAAATCCGTGCTCTTTCAATCCGTACATACCGCGTCCCACGAGTACAAAGCGCGTATCCTTAATCAATTCATTATGCACTGTCTGCATATGCGCCTTTTTCTTATCCAAGCCGTACTCATTGATAAACTTTGCAACGTTTTCAAAGTGAAGGGGCTGTCCGTGCTTCTTGAGCACAAGATATGCCTTATCACGAATCGTCTTCGGCTCAATTTCCGGCCACTCGCGCAAACCCATATCGCCAAACACGTTCACGCCAAAATGCTTTGGAATTGTAAGGAAGTGCGTTGAAGAAAGTTGTTTGGTCAATGCCAAATATGATTTCTCGCGCAAAATCTGATTTTTATCACCGCTCTTAAAGAACTGTGTAATCTGCTTTGTAAAATCAAGAAATCCTTTCTTTGACGCGTCACTCACATACCAGTATGCATGGAATCCGTCATCTTCCTTGCGGAACAATGGCGCCCCCGCGGTTACAAAAATGAAATGCAACTTCTGATCAATATATTTTGTATGCGTATCGGAGATTGCCTTCTTAATTTCTTTTATGAACTCGTCATCCCTGCGTACGCCGTCCGCTGCTTCAAGATGTTTAATCGCAAGATTAACAAGCTCCTTTGCATCCTCTCGGACTGTTGCGCGAATCTTTCCAATTGTCTGCTCTTCAATCTGACGCACACGTTCGCGAGTAATACCAAGCTCATCGCCAATTTCCTGCAATGTCGCGCGCTTGCCGTTTTTAAGACCAAAACGACCCGCAAGCACCTTGCGCTGCTTCGGCGTGAACCCCTCGAAAAGCCCGTTGATGAATTGGTCGATGTGTAACATATCTTTATTTATTTATACCATTGTAATATACCCTAATTATAACGTCAAGTCAACCCACCCAGGCAACCCACCCCAAGGGCCCGGATGGGCGTTTGACGGATAGGCCAAATAGTTGTTCTATTACAAAAGCTAATTAACATCTTTTTGTCTCAATTCTCACCATCTGGGAGGAGCTATGCGATTTTCTAAAATCAAAAGGGCACGGAAATTCCTTCTTGCGTTTAAGATGCTCACGTGGAAAGACTTTGAACCGGACGTCCCCTGGATTATTCCGTTTTATACGTTTGTGTTAACCGCAACGTATTGGGGTATGTATTTCATCTTCTACAAAAAGTTCCCCGTCACTAAAACGATTTATCTGACGGAGAGTTGGTGTGTGGTACTTCCATTTTCTATTTCACGAGCCTTTGATGTCGTGCTCCTGCCGTTTCTTGCGTATCTAGTGGTGCGCGCGTTCAATCGGAAATGGTTGGAACAAATGGACCTCCGCATCTTCATACTCTTGGGAACCTGTTTTGGTTTTTTGGGCGGATATCTGAGCGGACTCGGCGCGGCGCTACCCCTTAGTATGATCATCGGTCTTACCATTGGATTCTCAGTGGGACATGATGTTGGACTAAAGAACGGGCTCATACTAAGCACGGCACTGGGCGCGAGCTTTGGCTTCGGAACCTTAATTGGTATCAGTTTGATATTTATGACCGCAAAGGGACTTGTGTTTGGACTCGCAGCAAGCATCCTCCCCGCGCTTGCCTCAGATTTCGCGCTTGGTATCGGATGCCTCATCGGCGCTACACTCTCTGTCGCGTGTGGGCATATGTTTCCAGAAAAGATTGAGCAACTGGACAATTGATATTACAAAACACCCCCGCAACCTGCCTACCGGCAGGCAGGTGCGAGGGTGTTTTTCTTTTGAATAATTTATTTCTCACTATTCCTCCCCCACAAATAGAGAATAGGACTTGCGAGGAAGATAGACGAATACGTTCCGAATACCGTTCCCACAAGAATGATGAGCACAAAATAGAAGAGCGATGAGGGACCAAGTAAAAGGAGCGCGACCAATACAATAATAAGCGTGAGCGTCGTATTAATAGAACGCACAAATGTTTCACGCACACTGATATTGATAATTTCCGCGAGCGTTATACCCTTCCCGCGATGGGTCAAAAGATTTTCGCGAATTCTATCAAACACCACAATCGTGTCGTGTACCGAGAAGCCCATAACCACGAGTAATGCCACGATAAAGTTCGTATCCATTTCAACACCCTTCCACCAACCAAGAAGCGCTAAAAATCCCGTAGGAATAACGACGTCATGGAAAAGTGAGATAAGCGTCGCAAATCCATACTTCCACGAAGAAATTGGTTTTGAAACCTTACGAAATGCATATGCGATATACAGTGAGATACCAAGAAGCACGAATATAATCGCTTTAATGGAACGGTTGCGAAGTTCAATGCCAATCGTAGGACCAAT
>Ga0172379_10006129_pt1 | contig 16312 bp, 11 predicted proteins | sample GrowelOW334metaG_FD_119756 | JGI IMG/M metagenome (GOLD analysis project Ga0172379, IMG submission 119756) | Groundwater microbial communities from an aquifer near a municipal landfill in Southern Ontario, Canada - Groundwater well OW334 metaG | ecosystem: Environmental > Aquatic > Deep... | reverse complement strand
GCCATTCGGAGTCTGGTTTTGACTAAAGCAAGGTGGCAGCAGTTTTGGAATAAAATTTCCTCATGCGGGTGTCAAAAACATCATAAATCTAATTCTATCTGACATTATATTATAGGCGCACCCGTATCAGGCAGGCGAATCATTCTTCAGAATGGTTATCGTTTTTGGCGCGTCTGTCATAAAATTTAGGACTTGCGTCGCTGGAATAGAACGGATAGCGTTTTCTCTGTTCCGGGGTAACATCCTCCGGGATATGCTGGAAACGTTTGTAAAGCCACAAATACTGTTCCGGGAATTTGCGGATATATTTTTCCGAAACGTCAATGAGTTCCTGAATAATCTCGCGGTCGGAGGCATATTCCTCTAGTGTCCTGGACATTGATTCACAATGGGCAGTCAGTCTGCCGTTGATCCGGACAACTGTACCGTACAATGTAACTACCGGGATATTATTGACTTTTGCATATCGCCACAGGGTCGCCGGAGATTTACTGCAAGGGACAGGCAGACCGAAGAAATTGACGAAGATGCCGCCATCCCTGATGCGGGTGTTCTGATCAATCAATGTGCCGATGGTCAACCCTTCATTAAGCGCCTTGATCGTTTCTTTCACTGCGCCTTTGGAGAAGATTATTCTGAGTCCCTGTATTTCCCGGCATTTCTTGTTAAGCAGATTGTTCAGATACGGGTTTCTGGTAACTTTGGCGATAGCCGCCATTTTTATATTACAGGTATGGGTGGCGATAACCGCGGATGCTTCCCAGCTTCCCAGATGAGGATTGACGAAAATGATCCGTTCGTCTTTAGTGGTATGTGATTTAAGTTTTTTGACAGTTTCATCAGAAATGTAAGTCCACCGCTCAATGCGCTTGCCGACACCGGTCATCCAGGCGAATTCCAGCATATTCATTGCAAGATTATACAGGCTTTCCCTGGCGATCCTCCGGACTTCGTTCTCCGGTAATTCCGGAAACGCGGTACGGACATTGGCAGTCACCAGTTTACGCACTGAAGGAAGCATGAACATACTCGTCCCGGCAAATGCCGCCGCCCAGCGCAGAATAAAATGCGGCGATATTCGCATCAGCAAATAAGGAATGAGAATCAAAAGATATTCTATAAGAAAGCGGAAATTCCTGAACAGCTTCTTCATTTAATCCCTTTTCTGCGTCGAGGTGGCGGGGCAAATGCAACCTTGCCGTTATCCGATACTCTGATGCCGTAAGCGAACAGTACATTTCTCATAGCCGCCGCCGCCAGTCCCTGAATCAGGTGCAGACGATTGCTTTCAGGCGGCTCCTGCAATTCGGCCTTTTTAATTTCGGTAACATTGTGCTGCGAATCTATGTAAAGCAGGCCCCAGCCATTAGCCAGTTCATCAGCATGGACTTCGCCGGCCGGAACTGCCAGATAAAGCAGGTCCGCCACATGGCCGCGCCTGATTTGCTCGAAGCGGCTGCCTTTATACAGGGAATGTTGAATTTTCTCAATCTGCTTCAGGCAGCGCTGGTATTCCTTATTAACGCTGGCTGTATAGTTCCAGCTCTCGTATTCGTCAAAAAGGCTGTCTGATTCTTTAAGCCCCGGTTCGTTTACGCGAATTACCGCTTCCAGGATGGCCTTCTGCTCTTTCTTTTCCCGGAGCTTACGCAGCAATTTGTCGCTGTCGCCGCAATCCGGCCAGCATTGCTCACGGTCGTCGCGAATTTCCACGATCATGGTCTTTTCCGGTTTGAGCAACTGTTTTTCCGGAGCTGACCAGAACGCAGCGACATCAACCTGATATTTGGATATTCTGGTAGGCACCTGAGTGCCGACACCGGACGGATCAAGCCCAATCAGCCACCCCAAAATGGCCTGTTTCAATTCAAAAGGTTTCAACGGAGGGGCCGGTTTCTTTACCGCAGGTTCATCAGACAAAGGAACTTTAACCGCTGCGGGACGGGTCTCCTTCTGTTCCTCCGGTTTGCCTTCTTGAAACAAGTCAAAACTTGGCTGTGTTTTATTCATATTTCAGAGCCTTATTTTAATTTTGCCGAATTATAATCATAATCATTTTTTAATCTAGCATTTCGGTTAAAAAGGTACAATAAACAAGCAAAAAAAAATGCCGGAAAAAATCCGGCATTTTTAATTTATGAAGAAACAGGCGAACCTTATTTCTTATCGAAAGCTTCGCTCATGGTCAGGCCGCCGAGGGATTCGTTAAATACTTCACCCATAGCAACCATTTCTTCGCCCGGCTTCAGCGCGGCGTTGTATTCTTCTTCAGCAGCTTTCAGTTCTGCCTCGGAGAAGTCCTGCTGCGCGGCCTTGATGCTCAGACCGATTCTGCGTTCTTCGTTATCAACTTTAATAACTCTGGCTTCGATTTCGTCGCCAAGAGCAAGAACATCCTTGACCTTTTCAACATGATCCTTGCTGATCTGGGAAATGTGGATCAGTCCGTCAATCTTGTTGGAGAGTTCGATGAACGCGCCGAAAGCAGTTATTTTTGTGACTTTCCCCTTGACGAGGTCGCCGACCTTGTACAGCTTGTCAATCACGGCCCACGGATCTTCTTCGCACTGCTTCAGCCCGAGGGAAATGCGCTGCTGGTCAGGATTAATATCCAGAATGACCGCTTCTACTTCTTCGCCCGGTTTCAGGATTTCGTTCGGATTGTTGATCTTGCGGGTCCAGGACATATCGGATACATGAATCATACCATCAATGTCGTTTTCAATTTCGACAAACGCACCGTAGCTGGTCATATTTCTGACTTTGCCTTTGATCCTGCTGCCGACCGGATATTTTTCAGCGAGGAGTTCCCACGGATTGCGTTCTTTTTGACGCAGACCGAGAGAAATCTTCTTATTGTCTCTGTCAATGTCAAGAACAATCGCTTCGACCTGTTCGCCGACACTTACAACTTCGCCGGCTTTGGTGACGCGCTTGGTCCAGGACATTTCGGAAACGTGGATCAGGCCTTCTACGCCGTCTTCAAGTTCGACAAATGCGCCGTAGGGCATGATATTAACAACACGGCCCTTGACTTTGGACGCGACGGGATATTTGCCTTCGACATTTTCCCACGGATTCTGGCTTTTCTGTTTGAAGCCCAGGGAAACGCGCTCTTTTTCATAATCTATATCCAGGATCATCACTTCGACTTCCTGTCCTACTTCAAGCATTTCGGACGGATGAGAGATACGTCCCCAGGACATATCAGTGATGTGAAGCAGTCCGTCTACGCCGCCCAGGTCGATGAACGCACCGAAATCGGTGATGTTCTTGACCAGGCCTTTGCGGACCTGCCCGATCTCCATATCTTTAAGAAGAGTGCTGCGCTTGTCGCGGCGGGACTCTTCAAGCAATTCTCTGCGGGATACGACAATGTTATGACGGTCATGATTGATCTTGAGTATCTTGAAGTCATATTCTTTGCCGATGAATTCATCCATGTTCCGAACCGGGCCGATATCAATCTGGGAGCCGGGCAGAAACGCCTCGACGCCTTCGATGTCGACGATGATGCCGCCTTTGACGCGGTGTTTCATCAGACCCTTGATTACGCAGCCTTCGCCGCATTCATTGGTAATTCTGTTCCAGGCCTTGATGGCATGAGCTTTAGAAAGACTGATGCCGGGCATGCTGTTTTCGTTTTCGATTTCGTCCAGGAAAACATCGACCTTATCACCGACTTTAACATCTGCAAAGTGGTAAAATTCGGTCGCCGGCACAAATCCTTCGGCTTTGTAGCCGATGTCGATTAATACGCCGTCATTGCGTTTTTCGACGATTTTGCCTTCGATAATAGTTCCTTCTGCAAAATCGCTCTTGGTTTCTACCTTCAGGAGTTCATCCATGGAAGGCATGTTTTCGAGATCTACATAGATCCTACTTTCGGTGGCCTGGCTGTTGGTTGGTTCGGTTGACATGTTGTTTAGTTTTTCGTTTGGTTATTGTTAATTGTTTTACCCGTTAATGACGTCCCGCCTTTCGGGAAATCACACGAATTATTAAAATACTGTTTACATCCCGAAAATTCAAATACTTACACCGGAAAATCAATGTTTTTTTGAATTATTGTTTTTGTACCTGATTTCAAGTTCAACCAGAACTGCGAAATTACATGAATTCATAGCTTAAAAAGCAAATCCGGCTAGAATAGTCTATATTCAGCAAGTTTATCGCAGGTACTCATTATGCCGGGGAATCGCTCAGCAAAAGTCTTTTCCAATTTCTTTCTCAAATATTTTAATGACATTCCCATATAAGTCGGGATAACGATCCCAAGAATGAGATACGCCAGCCATGTGTATTTCCATATAGTGGTTGAAGCAACGGCAGGATCCTGTCCGGTCAAAGCTATCAACATATTGTCAAAGATATAAAAAATCAGCATGTGATTGGCCATTATGTGGAAAGTGTTATTGCCGATTTTGTACATGAAATTGTCAGGTTTGATGAAACCGCCCAGAAACTTTGCCAGATACAGCAGAAAATAGATGTCAATAATACTGTAAAACAAACTGGATAAATCTTCGAAATCCGCATTGGCAAAGGTATAGCACGGAGTTTTGAAGTTCAGGAAAAGCACGGCCCTGACGCCGATCGCCAGTGTCAGCAGTTTTATCTGATAAATATTGTGTTTCTCGAATTTATGCGCGAAACAGTGTCCCAGCGAGATAAAAAACATGCCGAAAAGAATTCTTAACCCAAGACAAGAAAAAGGAAGTTTATCCGGTTCAGGCGTCAGATTCCGGATATAAACACTGCTCAAGCCGATTACTGCGAAAACAAGCAGATGCACATACTCGCGGCAGGTGAATTTGCGGATAAACTTTGAAGTTAACATGTAAAATATCTGAACCGTAAAGAAAAACGGTATGAACCACATCGGAGCGGACAGTGAATATTGCTGCCCGTCGATGAACGGCTGAATAAAAAAGTTTCTTAAGGTTGGCAACTGACCAAGCAGAGTTCCGGAATCGGCATAAATCCAATACGTTATCAGCGCATAGACGACATTATAGGCGAAATACAGCAACACCAGACGCTTGAATTTCTTTACAATAAAGCGGAGCGGAGCCTGCTCATCCGAACTCTTGTAAAAATATCCTGACAGGAAAAGAAAGAGCGGGATTGAACTGGCTATAAACATAAACTGCGAAAACGGCCAATACCGATGACGAAAAACCACGTCCATGATAGCAAATGCTTTAAACAGCAACATCTGTAGATTCATATATAAACGTAAACTCCGGGAAAAACTTGGTCGAAAAATACAATTTGTGAAGATTGGGGGTTAAGAGCATCCCTTTCTCCGGACACTATATTTGCGATAAAATCACAACTCAAAATAAAACAGTATTAATATATCACATTCCAACCGGAATATCAATATGTCCGGCATACTTTAGCGGAAGAAAAATACTTTGGGAAGACGGCAGAACAGTTCATGAATTGAGAAACGTTATATATACAGACGTAATATTAATATTACATAGTTTGAGTTATTATTTATTAATATTTCTAATAATTATTTCGATAAGTTCTTTTTTCATATATGGCTTGCCGATGAAGTCATCGAATCCAGCTTCCTTGTAGCGGACTGTCTTATTTGAAAGCACATGGGCAGTCTGAACAATATATTTAACTGTCTGTCCGGAGTATTTTTTCTGAAGCCACTTGAGACATTCAAAGCCGTCTGCATCTGGCAGCGAAATATCAATAAGAACAACATCCGGAACCATGCCCGCAATACATACCTTTCGCATTCCGGCAAAACAATCGGCCATTTTGTAATCGGCTCCCGAATCAGCTAATATGGTTTCCAGATATTGGCTATTGAATGGTTCATCTTCAATGACAAGTATCTTCAATCCTTGCAAAGTATCCGCACTATTAGTCACGGTTTTATCCGCTTTCGCCGGTTCCGTGACGGAGCTTTCAGCAGACCTGACTGGAAAGGTTATTACAACTGTTGTTCCTTTGTTCAATTCACTCTCAATTTTAAATGTGCCGCCAAGTTTTTCCAGCAACCTGGACACGATTGCCAGCCCCAGTCCGGCGCCACCGTATTTTCTGACGGATGACTGGTCCGCCTGATAGAACGGCTGTGTGATTTTTCCCAGTTTGGCTGCAGGAATCCCGATTCCGGTGTCTCTAATCGTTATTAACAGATTGGCGGAGTCAAAAGATGCGATTACGTCTACACTGCCGTGTTCAGTAAACTTAACGGCATTACCTGCCAGATTGAATATTATCTGTTTCAGCCGCCGGTGATCTCCGGTTACCCTGTCCGGCAAATTCTGCGGAATAAAATTCAGTTCAATGTTTTTTGATCTGGCTTTGAATTGAAAAGTCTTAATGCTTTCGCTGATATTTTCCGCCGGAGAAAATTCTTCAGAAACTTCATTAAAGTAGCCGGCTTCGATACTGGAGATTTCCAGTATATCATTAATTATTTCCTCCAGCGATTTTCCGCATTGGTCAATTACATGGAGATATTCCTGAAATTTGGCGGCATTATCGATTCCGCTTAAAGGAAGTTCTTCGAGTAAAATATTAGAAAAACCCAGAATGCCGTTCAGCGGAGTCCTGATTTCATGAGACATTGTTGCAAGGAATTCGCTTTTCGCTCCGTTAGCGGCCTCGGCCTCGTCTTTAGCTTTCCGCAACTCATCCTCAGCCCGGATTCGGTCAAGTGCTATACCGATACTGGCGCCGACTTCTTCCATGAACTGAATGAAATCCAGAGACAACAAGTTTTTGCGTTTGTCATTGAGTTGCAACAACCCGATCATCTCCGAACCGGACCGCAGCGGAATCAGCGCGACAGATTCATACCCGGCCTGATTACAATGGTTGCGGAGTTGTCCTTGACATTTTATTCCAAAAGATTTAGCAAGCATATCTGTCGTGCTGTTAATCCAGAAACTGCCGCCAGGCGAGAAAAATGGCAGACTGGCATTGACCTCGGCCTGTAATACCATCCCGCAAAGACATTCAAGCACCGGAATACCGGCTTCGTCGCGGCAAATCTGTCCGTTGCAGGAGTGTGCGCACAAAAGCCGCTCTGATTCCACAAACTCCGGGGGAAAGCCGGAAGTGATATAATATGGATAGTCGTCGCCGTCTTTGAGCCGGATTCCGACTGCCTCCATCCCTGAAAATTGTTTAAACAACATAACAAACTGCTGAATTACACCAGCGCGATCCCCCCCCTGATTCAGCAGCGCCAACACCTGATAAGAGAATTTACGGCGCTCATAGGCTAATTTGCGTTCAGTTACATCACGCCAGTAGCCAATCAATTCTAACGGTTTGCCGGCATCGTCGCGGACAACTTTCAACTCATCATGCACCCAGCGCCAGGAGCCGTTCTTGTGCCTGAAACGATAATCGTAAGAATGCCGATCTGATTCAAAGACACCTGAAAGACCGGAATTTATCACGGACAAATCATCCGGATGTATGTTTTGCGCCAGGAAACCCGGCATGACAAATTCATCCGGTTCATACCCCATCAGCGCTTTAATATTGTCGCTGACAAATGTTATCGGAAAATCATTCACCGCCTTTCGTGAATAGATTACTGCCGGACTTGAATCCAGCAGACGGCGGAGCTGGCTTTCGCTGTTTTTCAGTTTCTCATCCGCCTGTTTGCGCTCAGTAATATCCTGCAATACACAATGAGTCTGCTTGAAATTACCCTGCAAATCATGGCCTACTCTACCCTCAAAAGCAATATATCTGCACGCCCCGTCTTTGCGGAACATTTCAAACTCCCCATGCCCTTTTCCTTCAGACTTGAAAAGTGAAAATTGCTGTTTGAAAAATTCCACGCAATGCGGAACCAGGAAATCGCCCAGCCACTTTCCAATCACCTCTTCCCGTGTATAACCTAAAGTATCAAGCCATGCTTGATTGACGGTCAGCAAGCACCCGTCTGCATCCAGCGATTGATAGCCCAGTGGAGAGTTGTCATATAATTCGCGGTAATGCTCTTCACTTTCCTGCAATAACTTTTCGCTTTGCTTCCGCTCACGGCGTATCTGAGCTTCAGCCAATTCACTGCGCACAACAATATGCAACCGGTCAAGATTGTTTTTCAGAAGATAGTCGTGAACTCCGGATTTCATCAGATCTACCGCATTTTCCTCTCCAATGGTACCGGAAACCACTACAAACGGAATGTCCAGTCCAGTCTTCTTGAAAAGCCTGAGCGCTTCGGATGCGCTGAATTGCGGCAACTGATAGTCGGCGATTACAATGTCCCATTGTTCTTCTGCCAGCGCTGACGTCATTTGCGCAGACGTGTCAACCCGTTTTGCAGTCACGGCGTAACCCGCTCTTTCCAGTTGCCGGACAATCAGCCCGGCATCGATTTCACTGTCCTCAACAAGTAAAACACGCAGAAGATCGGTATTCATGCAAGCCTCACTCTTTATTTTGGCAGCGGCGGGGGTTCATTGAGAACCAGCCAGTAAAGACCGAGATTTTTGACAGCTTCCGCAAATTGATTAAAATCAACAGGCTTGCAAATATAGCTGTTGACCCCTAAATCATAACTTCTCGCCAGATCCTCCTCTTCCCGCGAAGACGTAAGGATTACCACCGGAAGCCGCCGCGTAAGCTCATCGCTTCGAATATATTTCAAAGTCTCCAGGCCATCCATTACCGGCATTTTTATATCCAGCAGCACAAGCATAGGTACCGCATTAATATCGCGGTCCGCATATTTTCCGGTACGGAACAGATAATCCAGCGCTTCCCGCCCGTTTTCAGCAACGACAACGTCGTTTGCTATGCGGGCTTTGGCAAACGCCCGCTTGGTCAACTCAATGTCGCTGGGATTGTCTTCCACTAACAGAATTACTTTTGATTTCATGTGGCCCTCAATTTCGCATTTATTTTAGCACAAATACGGGTTCGCATGACTGATGCCATGCCGCATTGCCTTAGCCTCCTGCTCAGTTCATATATTCAAGTTTGTACTTGCTCCTACATAACATTATATTGGCTTTTTAATAAATCAAATATGAACAAGGCAAAATAGTTTTGTATTCCATGAATAGTGAACTATTTGCCGGCAATAGCTGTACTTTTCATTGCACAAATTGTATTCAGGAGAATTTGAACTATAGTTTTTAATGTAACTGCGTCGAATAATTTAAACAGCCGGGAGGTAAAAATGGATTACAGCAGCAAGTTCATCGTCAAACCGGGCTCCACTGTCAAGCTGAATAAAATTGATCCTGATCATACGGCCGGATTCAAAAACAAAAATGAAGCGCTGGAAATTCTTGCCGCAAACCAGAAAAAACTGGCGGAACTTCAATATGAGCTTTATGCCGAAAATAAGCAATCTCTGCTGATTGTATTGCAGGCGCTGGACGCCGGCGGCAAAGACGGCACGATCAATCATGTGCTGGCGCCGATGAATCCTCAAGGCTGCCGGGTACACGGCTTCAAGGCCCCCACCGCGGAGGAGCTGGCGCATGACTTCCTGTGGCGCATCCATCTGCATGCCCCGAAAAACGGCGAAGTCGTTATTTTCAACCGCTCTCACTATGAAGACGTCCTGATCGCCAGAGTCCATAATCTGGTATCCAGGAAGGTTTGGTCTCAACGTTATAATTTCATCAACGGCTTCGAAAAACTGCTGGCGTGCAATAACACCAAAATCATCAAATTTTTCCTGTATATAAGTAAGGAAGAGCAGCTCAAGCGCTTTGAGAGCCGGCTCGATGAAAAAGATAAACACTGGAAAATCAGCGAAGGCGACTACAGTGAACGCCAGTACTGGGATGGCTATATTGAAGCATTCGAAGACGCCATGACCAACTGCTCTTCAGAAGACGCTCCCTGGTTCATAATCCCGGCCAATCAAAAATGGTTCCGCAACCTGGCCATTTCGGAAATCGTCGTTGAAACACTGGAATCGATGAAAATGAAAATGCCCCAGCCGACTGTTGATATCAACGAAATCCGCAAATTAGTTGCCATAGAGAAGGCTAAAGCCGGCGAAAAGCAGGCGGCCAAATCAACCGCATCCAAACCGGAAAAAGCCAAACCTGGAAAAAAGAAGAAATAGCTTAACAGTCATGATTGTCACTTATAGTGCAACCGCTTCTTAAGGATAAGTTAACTTTGCCCGCTGCACCATGCCGGCATCGCGCAATAATCTGGCTTGGTGTCGATACTCCGCCGGACCAGTGGCGTATGCCTTTTTAAATGTACGGGATAAATGGTAACGGTCGCAAAAACCGGACGCTTCCGCAATTTCCTCGATTGACAATTCGCTGAAATGGAGCAGCTTACAGGCAAATTCCAGCCGTTTACGACGAAACCATGACTGTGGCGGAAAACCGGTTTCCTGTTGAAACAGAATCAGAAAGCTGTTGAGGCTCATCCCGAGCTGCCTTGCAAGTTCACGATTGGAAATATTTCTTCCGGGATCAAATACATCCAGCACCTTTTGAATCCGCGGATCGAACTGTTTCAGAGGCGGCACGACAGAACCCTGCAACTCCAGCAAAGCTGACATCACCAAAATCTTCACTGCAATAACAGTGCGCCAGGAATAGCGGTCTGCAAAGAATGCCGTCAGAGTCTCGAATCCCAACGAGGGAAGATGATTGTCGCGTAATTGAAACAGCGCCGGCTCCACGGAGTCCAAAGGAGCACCTGCCGAGAAGTGAACGTAAAAATGCTCAACCTCGCTGACCGTCCTGGTTGAATAAATCGTTCCGGGAGACATCAGAAAAACTGAATCAGGCGTCAACTCATGTTCCGCGCCTCCAACCTGTATAAACGCGCCTGGCATCTTATTCCAGTAAAGCCTCCAGTAAGATGCGGAAATATTCTTCTGAAGCCAGTCCCAATGCCGTTCGCCGCCCAATACCGGACAATCGTACATGTGTATCTTTACATCTATGTCATTAAGCATTTATATTTAAAATTCCATTTTAATTGGATTAATATACACAAGTATTGGATTAAAATCCATTTCCTTTCGTCGAATTTAGAGCTATTATCACAGATAATATTAAATCAGTAAAATAGAGAGAGCGATATGAACGGTCAATGGATCACTTATCCCGGCAGATCGCTGGAGAAAAATCTGTATTTTCGGACACGCCGGCAATTCACCGTCGCCGCAGCATCGGAGAAACAATTGCTGCATATCGCGGCGGAATCGTATTACCAGTTATGGTTAAACGGTCATGAACTTGGCATTGGACCGGCACGCGGTTCCCGCAGCTTGAATTATTATGACACATATGAAGTGAACAGTTATCTGTGTCCGGGGATAAATCATATCGCGGTACTGGTGCAGTGCATGAACATTCCCAATTTCAATACCTCTCCGTGCTGTGCCGGAGTATGTATCGAACTGGAAAATATCATCGGCAGTGATGATGAATGGGAAGTGCTGGCAAATGATGAATGGCCTCAGAATGCGGAAATATTATGTCCTCAGGTGGGGTTCACAGAATTCCGCGATTTGCGTCAAACGCCGTCAGGCTGGCAGAACGGCGGTGACTGCGGCCAATGGCGGAAGGCGGAAGTAATCGGCAATATGAACGGCAAAAAACTGTTGCCGCGCCCCGTACCTGTATTGACATTTAACCGCTACCTTCCGGTCGACATAGCCCATACCGCCCGGGTCAAACCATTAAAGGAGGACATACCGGCGGCGGCGGCAGTCACACAGCAATCGCATTGTCACATCGACCGGGAATTAACAGTTCAATGCCGTCCGCTGCTGTCCGCCGGACAGCATGAGATTGTCATTGTGCCGCCGGAAGACGGGAGCGATATTTCAATCGTCTTTAATTTCGGCCGCGAAGTGATCGGATTCTTCCATCTCGAACTTTCCGCACCAGCCGGAACCTTGCTCGATCTCGCCTACGACGAAGAACTTGCAGACGGCCGCGTCAACGCCTCACGCGCCGCCCGCGATACCTATCTTTTTTCCGACCGCTATATTATGCGAGACGGACACCAGGAAGCTGGAACTACCATTCACGAGCGCGGGTTCCGCTTTGTGGAAGTGGTGATCCGTAATTTCAGAGAGCCGGTGACATTGCATACCGCTACCGCTGTTGACCGCCGTTATCCGCTGACACGTACAGGAAGTTTCAACTGCAGTGACATGCTCCTGAACCGGATTTGGGATGTTTGCATCGAAACCATGTCAGCTTGCACCACCGACGTGTTCAATGACTGCCCATGGCGCGAACGGGCGTTCTGGGTCAATGATCTGATAATCGAAAATATCGTGGCGTTACAGGCATTCGGCGATTACCGGCTGAACTCTCATGCCTTGCGTCTGGCAATGTCCAATATCCGTACAGACGGACTGGTACCCGGAGTATGCCCGGACGACGGAAAATCCCGGACTGTCCTGATTCCTGCCAATCTGTTCCTGCCGCTGATGCTCAAAGATTATTACCTTTACAGCGGCGACCGTTCGCTGGTCGATGAACTCCTGCCAGTGATACTGACGGTCTTGAAGCGGTTTGAACTCTGGCAGAATGCAGACAGCCTCCTGATGCCTCCGCCGGAGTATTGGAATTTCTTCGACTGGTCGTTTGAGTTGAACAAAATCAGCATGGATGGGAAAAATACATCGCTGCTGAACTGGCTCTATGTTTATGCACAGAACACGGCGGCGTCACTGCTGGAGGAAACCGGACAACCCGATAAGGCGAGTGCCTGCCGGGCCGGAACCACTGCCGTAATTGCCGGTATTGAAAAACATTTCTGGTCGCCGGAGCGGAATTGCTATGCCGACTGGCTGGAAGCCGACGGCACGCCATCCGCCCATGCCAGCCAGCTCGCCCAGGCTTTCGCGCTATTGAGCGGAAGCCGGCCGGAAAATCGCAGTTGCGACCTGATTCGCGCTTTGAATTGTCCGGACTTGCTGCAACCGGAACTTTATCTGCAGCATTTCGTACTTAATGCCATGCGTGACTGCCGGCAGTATCCGGCTGCCATAAACCGGATTCGAAAATACTGGGGGGAAATGATCAAAACCGGTACTCCGACACTATGGGAAGCGGCAATTCATCAGCAGGGGAAGGCGGCTTTCGGTAATATCGGCAGCCTGTGTCATGGTTTCGGCTCCACCCCGATTAATTATTTCCAGACCGCCATCCTCGGGGTCGTGCCTCTCGAACCGGGGTTTGGAAAGTTTGCCGTCAATCCGGTTCCCCATGACCTGGATTTCGCCGAAGGGCGTATTCCAACCCCGGCCGGTTCAATCCACGTTCGCTGGAGGAGAAACGGAACCGAACTAAATATCGAACTGACTGTGCCTTGTGGACTCACCGCTCAAACTCCGGCCGGAGAGTTCTCTGCCGGAAAATATAATTTTGAACTCTGAACGGAGGATATAAACATGCGTAAATATGCAGCAATACTGGGCAATCTCGGCAATACCTGTGACCGTTTCTGCGGCAGCTACAAGGACAATCCATCGACCATTGAAATGCTCAAACGGGCAGGCAGAATCGATGGTATTACCGGAATCGAACTGGTCGGAACCTGGGATATTCGCCCGGACAATGCAGGCGGGATGAAAAAAGCACTTGACGACATGGGTTTGAAATGCGTCTCGATCATACCCGATCTGTTCGCCGACAAAGTTTGGCGGTTCGGCAGCATTTCAGCCAAAGATGCCGCAGTGCGGCAAAAGGCAATGGACTACCTGGGAGTCATGTGCGACATTGCCAGAGAAATGCAATGCAATATCATCAACCTATGGCCCGGTCAGGACGGTTATGACTATCTGTTCCAAGGTAATTATCTGGCCGAACGCGGATGGCTGGTCGAAAACATCGCGGTTCTGGCGCAGGAATTTCCGGATCTGAAATTCGCGCTGGAGTACAAGGCGAAGGAACCGCGCACCCATTCGTATCTGGCGCGGATGGCCGATACTTTACTGGTCTGTCTTCAGATCGGCTGCGACAATGTCGGAGTGACCATTGATACCGGTCATGCATTCCTCGGAGGAGAAAATGCGGCTGAATCAGTGGTTCTGGCAAAACAAGCCGGCAACCGCCTCTTTCATATGCACTTCAATGACAACTACAAGCAATGGGATGACGACATGATAGTCGGTTCAATCCACACCATCGACTATCTGGAACTGCTCTACTGGCTGGACGAATGCGGATACGATGGCTGGCTCTCAATGGACCAGTACCCTTACCGCGAAGACGCCGCCGGTGCGATCTCGGAATCAATCAACTGGCTGAAGACGTTCGATGCCATGATCACCGCCAACCGCACTGCTTTTAAGAAGACGATAGCCGCAGGCAGCGCGGTAGAAACTTCACGTTTACTCCGTTCCATTATCGGCGGAAAGTGAAATTGGCGCTGCTCCGGTGACCGCCCATACATTTTTCAGTTCAGGGGAATTTAGATTGAATAGTTGTAATGCAGCTTGCTGTTTGGTGACGGTCAGACGTTATTGATACGGGTAATCATGGGCTGACTGCGAGAGAATTAACTCACATAAATGTTTGTCCACAGTTTGAATATGTTTAATATGCCGTTTCAACTATTTTCAAAACACGTTGAATCTTGTCCATATTACTTAAGGATGCGATATTTCTTTAATACATATCTGCAATTCAGCATTTTTTCCTTCAGATCATTCTCTGTGTAAAAATAGTGGTTGCTGGCTTCGAACCCGATTCTTGAATCGCGGCGCATCACCTGATACAGTTGAACGGCAAGCGTCTCCTCTTCGCTGACGATTTCACGATAATCTTTACCGGAATCACGGCGGTGCACAAAACATATTTGCAGATATGTGCTGCGGAAATGACAGTAAATTGTCTCCGCGACATTCATTAAATCCTGCCAGTCTTCATGTTCGTTTGCAGTTGTCAAATGTTCCGCCCGATGCAAAATTTCAACTCCGGATTTCCACTCTTCGCTAATCTGCCGGAATGCTTCTTCGAAAACATCTTCCGGATAGTGATCGCCGCGCCAGCCGAAGAGATCATCGAGCGGGAATCCGATCATTGTCGCCCTTCTGCCGGTCGGCTCCGGCCATAGCAGACTCATCGGGCCGTAATTCTGCGGCGCGGTGTATAACTGACTGGTGCCGTTAAGCGGGAACTTTTCAAATGCATGATCAAAGATTTCCCAGGCCTTCAAAACTTCCGGCGCCGCTTTTGCTCCGAACTTGCGCAATGCCAATTCCTCCTTGGAACTGTTGAGCAATTCCAGATTGCCGCCGGGATAGCCGCCAAGGGTCCAACTCAACATTAAGTCGGTTACTCCCGCTTCTCTTAGACTTCTCAAATGCCGTTCGATCAGTCCCGGCACCGGTATATAAGGCACCGCGGAGATTTCCCAGGTGTTATTAAGCTGAACTTTTGCAGTTATCCGCAAACCGCGATCACGCGCCATCCGCCATATCCGCAATGCAGTCGAACCGGGCCCGACTTTCGAGATTGAATAATCATGAACTATGCCTTTAACCCCAAGGCAGTCGGTTTCCATCAGCGTTTCACTTACCGACATCAATGTGACAGCGTCCGGCAGCTTCGCCAGAACATCCGCATCCCATTCCGGCGACCACGCCCAATTCCAGCTTATGACCCTGGCTTGCGGGTTTCCGCGGGCGGCTCCGGCGGCGATGGCGCAGTTTACTTCCGCCACCAGGTCGGCAACCGGACGAGCGGCGCAGCGCGGACAGGTTACTTTATGAAAACGTGATTTGCAGTGGGTCTGGTTTTCAGACATGGTAATGGTGAAGATTCCGCCAAGTTCCGGAACTTCACGGCACAGACATTCGACTCCTTTTTCCAATGCCTGCAGCAATGTCCCGCTGCTTGTGCACATCGCAAAAGCATTTGAATTGTCCGCCGCCACCCCTTGCCATTCCGGATGGCTCACAAATAAATCTTCCGGCATGCAGCGCGGTTCGTTCATGTACAGGAACAGTCTCAGGCCGTGGCGGTTGATCTTTTTCGCCAGTTTTCGCAGATTATCAAGCCTGATACGCCAGTTTTTTGAACATTTTTCATTTTCTCCCAGCCAGGGAACCAGCGTATAAAGTGTTCCCGGCAGCCAGACCGCATTCACGCCAATCGCCGCATAATCGGCAAGTAACGCATCCGGATACGGATCAAGCGTTTCATCAAGCAATGGATCGCCGAATACCGCCGAGTAGGAATAATCAAAACCACCAGTTGAACTGGTGGTATGCACCAGCCCTAGAAGGGCATAATACAGACAAGTCCCATTATCAGGTGCGATAAGCTTTGTACATCTGTCATTTTAACCTCATGTGTTAGTT
>Ga0172379_10006128_pt1 | contig 16313 bp, 13 predicted proteins | sample GrowelOW334metaG_FD_119756 | JGI IMG/M metagenome (GOLD analysis project Ga0172379, IMG submission 119756) | Groundwater microbial communities from an aquifer near a municipal landfill in Southern Ontario, Canada - Groundwater well OW334 metaG | ecosystem: Environmental > Aquatic > Deep... | reverse complement strand
TCAGCAATGCTGTTCATTCGTACTGAAGCTACAACGTCTGCTTGCATGCTGGTTTCTGTTTGCTTGCGGCTTTCAAAAAATACCAGTGTCGGGACGTTAGCATCATTGATAAAAACTCCGTTACCATCAGCAATAACTGTTGGAACAATGTAATTCAGGTCAAGATTCTGTGGCTGCATTAAGCTGCCTTTGGTGGATTAGTAATAATACTATCGACTAAACCGTACTTCTTGGCTTCTTCTGCAGTCATCCAGCGGTCACGCTCCATGTCTTCGTGAATCTGTGCCGGTTTCTGGCCAGTGTTATTTGCCATGATTGTTTCTAACAACTTCTTAACACGCAGTGATTCTTTAAGGTCAATTTCTTGGTCTGTTACTTTACCGCGAGTACCACTGCTTGGTTGGTGAATCATAACGGTTGCATGTGGCAACAAGAATCGCTTGCCTTTGGCGCCGCTACTCAGAAGGAAGGCTGCAGCAGACGCTTGCACACCAATACCAACGGTCTGTATGTCCGCTTTCACAAAGTTCATGGTGTCATATATTGCTAACGCGTCATAGACGCTGCCGCCAGGGCTGTTAATGTAGAGGAAAATATCCTTCTTGGGGTCCTGGTTGTCTAGGAATAAGAGTTGGGCAACGATTAGGTTTGCTGAGTGTTCGTCGACTTGCTCGCCCAGGAAGATAATTCGGTCTTTGAGTAGTCTTGAGTAGATATCATAGGCGCGTTCTACGCGGCCGTCGTTTTCAATTACTGTTGGAATTAATGGCATTCTGCCTCCTTATGCGCGTAAGTATTTTGGGAGTGGTCATTCACGTCTAATCGAGGACATTCCTGAGTCGTATGCATATACGTCTCACGGAATGGAGGCCTCGCCTAGACGCAAATGACCCTCGGCCCAAATAACTTACTTAACAGTGGTTATCTGAACCTAATTACTATGATACGCGCCGAATTAGCACTCGTCAATGGCGAGTGCTAATTTAATATCTTATCCACTTTTACACTTGGGAGCTGATTCGTTCTACACCTTCTTGGTGGAATTGATCTAGCATTTCGCGCATCATATCAGGTTCTTTAAGCCATGGAGAGTTCTCAATAATGGGTCTACGTAGCTCATTCATAGCAGAAGCCATGGTCGCAAGACCAAGCACAATGCTACCCTTCTTTTTGTGAAGTTCTGATACGCGGGGGTGTTGCACTGCCCAGTTAACTTCAGCTCGCTCAACCCGCAGCACGTCTAAGTCCGTCAATTCGATGTTGGCATCTTCGGCATTTTCTTCGCCCAAAACATCATGAAGCAATTCTACTGCCTCTTTGGTCGGATGAATACGAGGCCTTTTGCCACGCTTTCTATCGTTAGAAGCGATAAGAGCAACCTTGGCAAGGTCACCAAACAACCTTAAGTTAGGCAACAGCGTTGCAAACTCAGTTGTACTGAGCTCGTAGGCGGTCTTTTTCTCAGCATGCGCGTTAAAGAATTGCTTTTGATCCATATGCTATATTATACCACATTTGTCAATGTAATACAATACTTACTGGGGTCGTTACTTCTTGGTAACGTATTCTACGAGTTTGGCGATGGTTTTTTCCGTCAGCATGCGTGATGCAATTTCACGACGAGATTCCGGCTTGTTTAGTTCTTCCTGCATACCAGGATCAACATATTGCCCCCTGAGTAACTGCATGCGGATTTCTAGCTCCTCTGGGGTAACCTCTAAGCCTTCGGCTTCGGCAACCTCAGCAAGGAATAGACTGGCACGAATACCACGTTCTGCTTCTGGACGCTTTTGCTCACGGTGTTCCTCGGCAGTTACGCCTTCTTCCTTGAGATGCTCTTCCCATGTTTGACCACGATACACCAGGTTCTGGCGCTCCTGATCCTCTATCTTGTCGACTTGTTCGTCAACGAGATTCTTTGGAATGGCAACTTTGGTCTTATCAGCTAGCTCACCAACCAAGTCGGACTCAAATTTGCGGTCAGCTTCGTTCTGGCGCTCTGCCTGGAGCTGCTTCTTAACATCATCCTTAAGTTCTTGTAGACTCTTGAATGGACCAACTTTAGTAGCAAACTCGTCATCAAGTTTAGGTTCTACAACTTCCTGCACTTTTGTTGCGGTCACTGTAAATGTAACCTTGGCGCCGGCAAGCTGTACCGCGTGGTAGTCTTTAGGGAAAGTCAGGGTAAAGGCCTTTTCCTGGCCTGGCTTCATACCTACAACTTCTTCTTCGAACCCAGGGATGAATGACTTGCTCCCAAGTATTAGTGGGTAATCTTTGCCGTCGGCACCTTCTACGGATTCGCCCTTGGCGTCCACACCCTTGAAATCAATGGTTACTTGGTCGGTTAGTTTTGCTGCGCGTTCAACATCCTTCTTATCGGCTGCACGAGTCTGCAGGTTGCCCAAGACATCTTTAACGTCATCGGCAGTGATTTTGACTTCTTCCTTGGTCTTTTTGAACTTGGTGTAATCAGGAAGTTTGACGTCACCAATGATGCTCACTTTGGCTTCGAATTCTAGAGTCGTGAACGGAACAAACTTGGTAATATTTACTTCTGGGTTACTAACTGGACGAATTTTTTCTTCCTGGACGGTTCGGACATATAGCTGGTTGATGGCTTCTTCTAGGAACTCGGTCTGGAGTAGACTTGAATCGACGTTCTTTTCAATAAGGTCGAGAGGTGCCTTGCCTTCGCGGAATCCGGCAATCTTTACACGGCCACGGAAGTGCCCAAGTACGTGTTGTTTTATACCGTCTAGTTCTTGCTGATTAGCAATTACGTTTAGTACGGCTTCTGTGTCTGATGGGTTGGTTCTTTTAATCTGCATAAGTATCTACTTTAACAGATACGGAGAAAGTTTTCCACAGATTACGCTATATTTTGCAGGAATGTAGCCAACAAACCGCCCAGTACGACGACTTCGAGGTAGATGCCCCACGGGCGTTCACCCCATTGGATCCATTTCAGAAATTTGGCCAGTCTGGAGTGTTCTTTCTGTTCGTGTTTAAGGTCTGCTAAATAATATGGAAGCCACAAGATGTCTGGGCTGACTGCGACAACTCCACAGATTGCTAGTAGTAACCACGAAGTTGGCTGCATGATGACAATAGCCAGCAAAAAAATACTGGTCAGGATTAAGTCAGTGCCAAGAATGTATTTGAAATTGCGGTTGAGCCACGAAGCTTTATTTGTATCACCGTAGTGAGGGAGTGCATCGAGTACAAAGTGTGATGCAAACGCCAGAGGGATTGCGGCAGCCGGCTGTGCTACGGCCGTAGCGATCAAAGCCCCCGTAACAACATGATTACTTGCGGTCACGGTAGTCCTTGATGACGCTAACAAGCCGTTGCAGGCTGTGTTTTTCTTCGATACCTGTTTTCAGGTTTTTTATGGGATATTGGTCGTCGGCAAGTTCTTTTTCACCTATGAACAATACATACCTAACGTCTTTTTTGAGTGCTGCTTTGATCTGTTTGTCGGCTTTGCGACCAGATGAATCAACAGCCAGGCTCAGGCCCATTTCACGCAGTTCGGCAATTGGTTTTTGAGCCTTTTCGTAAATATCACCAATCAGCACAACGTAAACGTCCGTTTCTGAATGTATTTCTGGTAACAGCTTGTGGGTTTCTAGGAAGTTTTGAAGTGTAACATCACCCATGCCAAAACCGACAGTCGGTACCGGCTCTACACCGAACGCAGCAACTAAGCCGTCATACCGGCCACCGCCAAACATAGAACGGTTGTTGTCTGGGTTGTTATCGAACACTTCGAATACCACATCGGTATAGTAATCAAACCCTCGCATCAACGTCGGGTCGAACGCAACATTACTCACCCCAGACTCGGTTAACAGTTTCATGAGTTGTTTGAGTTCGACAATAGACGCGTCGCCTTTGAGTTGTTCTGGTAGCGCATCCAGACTATCTAATTTCAGGAAGTTGAGTAGCAGATCAGTCTCGCCCTTATCGCGCTGGCTGGGGTTGAACAGTCCGTCAACCTGCCCAGCGAATTCTCCATAGTCCATTTTGTGCATGCGATCAATTAGGCGAATCATCGTCTCTGACTGTGTCGGATCAAGACCAAGGTGATCTTGCATGAGTGTATTGATCAACTTACGGCTGCTGAGCTTGATTGTGTACATTTCGTGCTTGGCACCAAAAGATTTCATAATTCCATCGGCAACTAGGATCATCTCGTGCTCTGCCTCGATACCAGCCAGACCAAAAACATCGACATTTAGCTGCCAGAATTCACGCAATCGGCCACGCTGTGGGCGCTCGTATCGCCATAGATTAGGAATCGAGTACCAGCGTACTGGATAAGCCAGTTCTTGGCGTTTGCCGGCAACCATCCTAGAAACACTTGGTGTCATTTCGGTTCGAATTGTCACACTGCGGTCGCCACGATCAACAAATGTGTAAGTCTGCTCATTGACGATTTCATCACTGGTTTTACTTGCGTAGAGTTCTGTTGGTTCTAGTATGGGCGCATCGTATTCTTCGTAACCAAAGCGTTCACAAACTTCGCGCATCTTGGCGAACATGAATTTCTGGAAACGCTTGTCCTCGGGATAAAAATCCCGTGCGCCTTTATAGGGTTGAGTTGATAATGCCATAGTTAGTACTCATTATACGATAAAACAGACCAAAAGGAGTTTTTTCTCTCTGGTGAATATTCTAATGGTAGTGGCTAGTTATTGTAGTGGTTAGCTTGTTCGACTATGATAGACCTATCAAATATCACAGAGAGCCCAAGCAATGGATGGCCCCAGCCAGTTTAGTCGATACGATCTAGATAAGCGTCGCCAGGAACGTGAGAGTATGCTACGTAAGTTTCGGCAGTATATTGATGATAATAACCCTCCAATTTTAGGTGATCTGAAGACACAAATGGAGCCTTTACTAAGCTGGGGCTATGCATCTTTACCTGACTTACTAACCATCGTTAATGCAAAGATTTCCCCCTTAAAGATTATTGATACTCATGATAATAAATTTATCTCTAAAGCAAACTACTTGGATGACCTTCGTATGATTGATTCGCGCGACAGTTCAGCGGCTGCAGTTACTCAAAATTTTCACGGACCAGTTGGCACAGTCGGCCACAATGCTGGAACTTCTTCCGCTCTTCACATTAGCCATCAAAGCAAAAAGACTACTATAAGGTTTTGGGAGAAGCCATTGTTTATAGCCCTTCTTAGTATTCCTCTGGGTTTAGTAGTTGTTTTCCTCGCCTATAAGTTTGGTTGGCAATAACACCAAACAAATACGCAATCTAAACCAAATCAAAAACCGGTCAAATGACCGGCCTTCGATTTGGTGCGCGAGAGAGGACTTGAACCTCCACACCTTACGGCACCAGCTCCTAAAACTAGCGTGTCTACCAATTCCACCACTCGCGCATGATTGAACTTGATTATTTTACGAAATTTTTCTGTAAATTACTAGTGTGGCTCCAGCATATGTTTTGTCGGTTAGACGTTCATAGCCATCCTTTAGTAGTTCTTCTTTTACGATTCGGGCCAAAGATAGCACTACAATACCGCCAGGTTTAGTGTTGGCGGCCAATTTTCTGAGCATGTCAGGCCTAATTTCGTTATATGGTGGGTCAAGCAACACAATATCAAACAATTTGTCTTTATTGCGACCCGCCCAGCTCGGCGCATTTCCCTGCAGTACTGTAATCGTATCTTCTAGTTTCAGGTTTTTTACGTTCTTTAGAATTACCTTGATAGCATCTTTGTCTACGTCTATTGCCATGACCTCTGAGGCGCCACGACTAGCAGCTTCAATGCTTAATGCGCCACTGCCTGAATATGGGTCAAATACGCTCAATCCCTCTATGTCGCCCAACATACTAAACAGCGCACCACGGATCTTTTCACCCATCGGGTGTGTTAAAAAGCTCTTGGGTGATTCAAATGTACGGCCGCCTAGTGACCCGGCTACTACTCTCATACCTTTGGCCCTTTGGCTTCTGCGGCGGCAGCATACCAAGACAGAGTAATTGTCTTGACCAGGATTGGGGCTAACTTGTAGCGAACCTTGTAGGCCAGTTTCAAATTCCAACCTTTTTCATAATATTCGTCGAACAGACCCAGGACGGCCACTTCACGGGCAACTCTAACAAAATACTCGCGTAGTCCTATCTGTTGTATAAGCTCAATGTCTTTGTCCGTAGGTACTGCATCCATAAAACTCATAGGCGCAATCAGTGTAGAAAAACCCCACTCAAAGCTGCCGTGCGTCGACATAAGGCCTTTGGTTCCCCACATGCGCCAGTTATTGGCTAGCTTTTCCACGTGCGTATCACCGTGCATCACCAACTTTTCTTTGATTGTAGTACGGGTTTCATTAGGGGCGCCACCACGCAATTTAGAAACTTCTTCCTCGTACGGGAAGTGGTGTGCAGGAGTTAGACCATCTACCAGAGCATGAGCCAGCCAAGCCGCGTCAAACGAAGCACGTTCAAAATTCTTGGTCTTAAGCTCCTTGACCAGTTGTTTGTAATGATCATCAATCAGGTCTAATAACTGTGTGTCTTCTGGTTTGAAAGGATTAAAGTAATGCCAGGGCTCATCCTTGGCTGGACTTTTACGCTTGATCGCGTCTGGGCCATTTTTGCCCTCAAAGTGCAAAATCATCCGTATACCAGGAAAATCGTGATTATCAGCCAACAGTAGTTTAAGGTGCCTACGAGCAACTCTGTCGACTTTTTGGTGCGCGCCCAGGACACGCCCTGAATATTTAGTTAATGTTGTACCGCTATACATGGAGCTGCCGCTCCAAGTGGTAAGTGGTAAGTGGTAAGTGGTAAACCCTTACTAATAAATACTCCGTCTTGTCACTTTTCACTTTTCACTTACCCCTAATTCAAATTTGTGACTGCTCTGAGTCGGTTAATACGAGAATGTAACTGCTTATATTGTACCAAGTTTTCACCGCGGTCGATGAATTCCTGCGCAGAACTACGGGCAGCGGCAATCAGTTTTACATCTGTTAATTTGGCGATCCTAAGGTCCAGCTGGCCATGCTGCATAGTACCGTAAATTGCGCCTGGGCCTCTTATTTCTAGATCTAGTTCAGCCAAAGCAAACCCGTCGCTAGAACTTTCCAGTGCCCGCAGTCGTCTACTAGGCGCACTACTATCGCCCATCATAAGGAAACAATACCCCTGATGATCGCTACGACCTACACGGCCGCGAAGCTGGTGAATTTGTGCCAGACCAAAGCGTTCGGCATTTTCTATAAGCATAACGGTGGCATTTGGCACATTTACTCCCACTTCAATAACCGTTGTAGCCACTAATATATCCAATTCGTGAGTGGCAAACAGCTGCATAATGGCGTCTTTGTCATCTGATTTCATTTTGCCGTGAATCAGCCCTACGCGCCGATGTTTGAAGGCGCCTTTTCTCAGTTCTTCATATGTTTGTTCGGCAGATTTAACCTGCAACGTTTCTGATTCACTAACCAATGGACAGACGACAAACATTTGCCTGCCCGCATCTAGTTCTGCATCAATTTTTTCGTACAATTGTTTACGCGAATTTGGTGATACAATCTTGGTTTTTATCGGCTTACGGCCGACTGGCTTAGCATCAATAACAGATACGTCTAACTCACCGTAAAGCGTCAGTGCCAGGCTACGTGGAATTGGCGTGGCAGTCATGTTTAGTACGTGTAGTGCGTGACCGGCCTTAGCCTGTAGTTTTTTACGCTGTTCTACGCCAAAACGGTGCTGCTCGTCTACCACAACCAGACCCAGACTATGCATATCCACCTTTTCTTGGATAAGTGCATGTGTGCCAATCATAAATCTAATATCACCAGACTTTATCCGTTCCTGGGCTGTCTTTTTCTGTGCTGGTTTAAGTCCGCCTATGAGTAGCCCCAACTCATCTGCCATTCCCAGCGGTTCAAGCAGTTTGTGAATAGTCTCGGCGTGTTGGCGTGCAACCAGTTCTGTTGGGGCCATCATAGCCACCTGGAAACCCTGCTTCATAGCCATGACGGCCGCCATAGTTGCAACTACTGTCTTACCAGAGCCAACATCGCCTTCCACTAACCGGTTCATGGGTTGGATGCGTTCCATGTCCTGGTAAATCTGCCAAACAGTCTTGCGTTGCGCATCGGTCAATGTAAATGGCAGGTGACTAACAAAATCCTTGGCCAGTTGCTGGTCAAACGGTATAGCGATTGCTTTTTCCTGTAGCAATTCATATTTATTGAGTAACGCAGCTAAAGTCAGGCCAAACACTTCCTCAAATCCCAGGCGTTTGCGGGCTTCCTGTAACGCCGCGGCGCTCTCTGGAAAATGCATGGTTTGAACTGCCCGGGCATGCGGAATAAGTTTGTAGTGATCAATAATCCACTGTGGCAATGTTTCTGGTACCGATTGTATTACTGGCATAATCCGTTGCACCGCTTTACGAATCTGCGCTGATTTAAACCCCTTGGTCTCCCGGTAAATCGGCACAATCCTGGCGGTGTTAATCGGGAAACTACTCACCAGCTCCGCCGAAGGATTCATAATACTTAACCGCGTTGCTTTCATGGCAAACTCACCAGAAATGTAATACTCCTGGCCACCCTTGAGTCCGGCAGCGCGATACGGCTGGTTAAACCACACGATGCGCACGCTGCCCGTATCATCGCTGGCTACGGCCACTGTTACGTGCATGCCACGGCGTACATAACGACCTGTAGCCTGCTTGATAACTGCCTTAATTGTCACTACCCCTGGCCTGATCTTACTTATTGGCTGAATATCCGAATAATCATCGTATCGACGTGGGTAATAATAAATGAGATCCTGGACGGAAGACACGCCTAAAACAGCGAACTTCTTTGCGAGCTCACTTCCCACACCCTTAACATCAGTCAATGGACTATTAGAGTTCATCTCAGAAGTCCCTTTCCACTGCAAACCAAACAGCCGGCACGGCTTGCCGGTTTTGCTCGTCAACGTAGCTTAGGCTATGCCTCCTAGCAAGAACCAACAATCCGTACTCACCTGTCTGGTTTTCGTCAAAGAAAAGACTTCCGAAATGAACTCTAGTCATTGACTACAGTATACGCTGTTATTTAGCCTTTTTGACGAGGAAGAAGACTGATGGGCCAAAGTAGGTCTTGGCAAGAGTTGGTTGCAAGATGCGCTCTGTAACGAGCATCGCACCCTTTGGAATAATCTTCTTAAGACCTGGACTACGCAGGTTAGAAACAGATAATGTCCTCTCTACCTTAAGTCCTGCATGTGCCAGCTGCTTAATAACCGTCTTGGGGTTGTGGTTAACAAAAGCAATCTCGTCTTTGTCCTTTTTGTGCTCTTCTGAACGGATGTCTACAGGCTCCGTTGGCAGTTTTTTGCCCTTGAGCGCGTGTTTGATGCGGTTACGACCGTGAGCGTAGTTAGCAACTTCTAGAATAACGTAGCCGTCATCTGACAGTACACGTGCTAATTCACTAAATTCTACACTTGGGTCTGGCAAGTGGTGCATAACGCGGATCATAGTAATAAGGTCTAACGAACCATCCTTAAACTTAAGGTTATCTGCCTGAGTTAGCACGCGGTCGACTTCTGGGTGATCCTTCAGAAAGTCCTTGGCAATGTCGAGCTGCTGCTGTGATGGTTCCGCTAATGTCACCTTATCGGCAAATGCTTCGAGGAACACACAGAGTCGGCCGTAGCCACCGCCAATATCAGCAGCACTCTTGAAGTGTCTGGCACCAATTAATCGCCTGATAGCGATTTCTTCGGCGGCGTGTTCGTAGTCACGACCATCCCAGTAACGGAGGTAGTTGTGGTTGGGATCATTGTATTGATCTGCTTTTTTAGGAGCTGGAGTAGTTGTTTTCTTATTCATAACTGCTCAAGTATACCAGATCTAATTATTAGCAATATCGATTAATGCATAATTGTTCTTGCCACGCCTAAGCAGCGCAGATCCGGCAACTTTGCGGTCATCTTGGGTCAAAACGTAATCAGGGCCAACTTTTTGGCCATTCAAAGCAACGCCATTTTGTTCCATGAACCTACGGGCTTCGCCGAGGGACGAAGCAAGACCTGCTTGTTGCACTACACCTGCAAGTAAATCACCATCCTTGCTAGCCACAGTCGGGAGTTCTGACTTCATTTGGTCAACGTCTTCTGAAGAAATATCAGCAAGATCACCGCCACCAAACAATACCTTAGTAATACGCACAATTGAATCAGCTGCAGCTTGTCCGTGGACCAGCTTAGTCACCTCGTATGCCAAGGTCTTTTGCGCCAAACGGCCGGCTTTGTCGTTTTCGAATTCGACCATGATTTTTTCTATCTCATCCTTAGACAAAAGGGTATAGATTTTTAGATATTCCTCGACACCTTCATCATCAACATTTAGCCAGAATTGGTAAAGCTTGTATGGGCTAGTACGTTTTTCATCCAACCAGACAGCGCCATCTTCCGATTTACCAAATTTCACTCCTGTTGTCTTGTTTATAACAAGTGGAGTGCTGAGTGCGTGTACTATTTTATTCTCTCTTTTGCGGATCAAAGGAACTCCTGAAAGCATATTTCCCCACTGGTCAGACCCGCCGAGCTGCAATTCGACCCCATACTTTTTATTGAGGTGCCAGTAATCGTATCCCTGAATTAGACTATAGCTAAATTCCGCATAACTTATACCCGAGCCACTTTCTCCTATACGAGTAGCGATGAAATCTCTCTGCAATAACTCAGTCATGCTGTAGTGCTTACCTATATCTCGTAGGAATTCGAGATAACCAACATCTTTGAACCAATCATAGTTATCAACAAGGGTGAATTCTTTGTCCGCAAAAAGCCGCTGTACTTGAGCTTTAATACCAGCAACGTTTGCTTGAATTTCTTCACGTGTTTTTAAATCACGTTCGCTGTCTTTACCACCTGGATCGCCAATCAAACTAGTCGCACCACCCACAAGCAATACTGTCTTCCAACCTGCATCCAGCAAGCGTCGCGCCGTCATAAACACCGCTAAGTTACCAATGGTCATACTATCTGAAGAGCAATCAACCCCTAAATAAAATGTTTTTGGCTGATCTAGCCACTTTACGTCTTCAAAAGTTTTATCTTTAATCTGGCCGCGCCACTGAAGTTCTTCTGATAAGGTCATTCAGATCTTTCTCAATTATTAGCTATGTATACACCCTATAGTAACAGATAAGAGCCCGGTTATGGTAGCCGTTTTTGACGTAAGAAATATGCTTGATGTGAGTCCAAATTTGCTATAATACATCTCAAGCGTAAGGCTTATAAAGCATACCTATGAGGGAGAGACTGACACATTCATGAATGCAACTAACAACGGCGGCAAACGCCCAAAGCAATCTGCTCGTCGTGCTCGTAATACATACACAACGAAAAGTGGACAGACTATCAAGATTCACCGTAATTTAAGTGAAAAATGGGCTGCAGCCCGCGACGCCCGTTTACGCCGTCGTGCAGCCCGCCTAGCAGGACTACCAAAATCACGCGTCAAGCGCATCTTATATATGATGCAGCCTAAACGCATGTACAAGTATTGGTTTAGCCGCGAAGGTGGCGTCATGGCCCTCAAGATCTTGGGAATCAGTATTATAGCTGGTTTCTTGCTGTTGGTTGCCGTTTTTGCCTACTTCCGCAAGGACTTACCTAACCTTCGTGACATTTCCGGTGACAAAATTGGTGGCAGTATCCGTTACTACGATAAAACAGGCCAAACATTGTTATGGGAAGATTACGATGCTGTTAAACGTATCCCTGTCCAGGACGACCAGATTTCCGCGTACGTTAAGGGCGCTACTGTTGCTGTAGAGGACAGAGACTTCTTTAAGCACGGCGGTTTTGATGTCCGCGGTATTGCCCGTGCTGGTGTAAACGATGTGCTACACAAGGGTGGAACCCAAGGTGGTTCAACCATTACTCAGCAGCTTGTAAAGCTCAATAACAACTGGACCAAAGACCGCACCATCACCCGAAAGGTCAAGGAACTAATTCTATCCGTAGAGCTCGAACGTACGTACTCTAAGAAAGAGATCCTTGCAGGCTACCTAAACGCCGCACCGTACGGTAACGTGCAGAACGGCGTAGAAGCCGCGTCGCGAGACTACTTTGAGAAATCTGCCAAGGATCTGACCCTTGATGAATCTGCCTTCCTGGCGGCTATCCCTAAAGCGCCATCTGTATATTCACCGTATGGGCCAAACTTTGACCCACAGGCCCTGAAGGCTCGTCAGAATTACATTCTAGACGTCATGGAACAAGAACACATGATCACTACCCAGCAGCGCGATGACGCAAAGAAGGTAGACATCCTTGCCAAATACAAGACTCCTAAACCTAAATATGACGGCATTAAAGCGCCATACTTTGTATTGACCGCCAAAGAACAACTAGAAACCAAATACGGTGACTCTACTGTCAAACGTGGTGGCTGGAAAGTCATTACAACTCTGGACCTAGCATTACAAACAGAGGCCGAAAACCAAGTCAAAAAAGGACTCACGCAAGTTAAGCGCCAAGGCGGTGATCAAATAGCCTTTGCCGCAGAAGACGTCAAAACAGGACAGATGGTGGCATTAGTTGGTGGCGTTGACTTCACTAACCCTGAGTACGGGCAAAACAACTACGCAAGATACCGACTGCCTCCTGGTTCCAGTTTCAAACCGTATGACTATGCCGCGCTAATTGATACAAGCACTAACGTTGGCGCCGGGTCTGTTCTCTATGACACACAGGGTCCTATACCGGGATACCCTTGTACCAACAAAAACCACCCAAAGAGTGACAAAAATGCCAACTGTCTATGGGACTACGACTTCCGTTACCCCGGACCTATGACCCTGCGCTATGCAATGGGCGGCTCACGTAACGTGCCTGCTGTTAAGGCCATGGAAATCGTTGGCGTAGACAAAACTATTGGTGTCGCCAAGAAACTCATGACGTCACCTGGTGATGCTCCTGGAGCTCTAGCTAGCGCCGGTCGCGGTGACTACAACTGTTACCTGGACGAACAATTCACCCAAACTGGCCAATGTTACGCCTCCTCAGCTATTGGTGACGGTGCGTATGTGAAAATGGACGAACACGTTCACGGTTACGGCACCCTGTCACGTAACGGCAATAACATTCCTCAGACATACATTCTAAAGATTGAAAAATCAGATGGTAAAACACTCGACGAGTGGAAGCCAACCAAGGGCGAACAAGCCATTCGCCCAGACTCTGCTTACATCGTAGCTGACATGATGAGCGACCCTAACGCCAGTTACTTCCCCGCTGGCCGTAAGCCACACCGTTACACCAACAGCCAGGGTACCTGGAAGTTCGCGATGAAGACCGGTACCACCAACGACGCCAAAGACGGTTGGATGGGCGGATTCTCAACTCAGTACGCTGCAATGGTCTGGGTTGGCTATCACAACCGCCAGAAGGTCATGAGCGGCACCATGGAAAACATGACTCAACCTGTATGGCAGGGCTGGATGCAGGCCGCACACAAGGATCTCAAGCCCGAAGACCGCGCTAAACCTGCTGGCGTGCAGACGCTACCAGCATACATAGTCCGCACCAACCCAGGTCTTGGAGCAGTAGTACCAAGTCCATCTACTGACTTATTCCCAAGCTGGTATAAGGCAGCATCTACCAAGCCAGGCTCCGCACGTACTATAGACATAGTCTCTAACAAGGGCGCTACTGACTGTACGCCACCACGTGCCCGCAAAGATATCAATGACACCGCCGCTAACAGCTTCTCTGTTGATAAATTCGTCGGCGCCGGTGGGGCAAATGTCGACTCGTCACAACAAGACGACATCCACAAATGTGACGATATAAAACCAAGTATCTCCATGTCTGTGACACCAAATGGCAGTGGCAAATACCACCTAGAAGCGAGTGTTGGTCAGGGAACCCACGCACTTTCAAGCGACCAGTTCCCTGGTACCGTGACATTCAGCATAGATGGTCAGATCTTGGCAGGCGGCTCGTTCAATGTTAGTGGTCCACAAACGGTATCGTTCGACTACAACGATGCAACGTTTGACGGCACCAAAACAATTACTGCGACTGTAGTAGATAGTGTTCTATACGATGCAACTGACACAGCAACCATTACTGGTTCGGGAGGTGGGTCCCAGACCGGCGGCCCTTTAACACTAGAGAGCGCCAAAAAAAGCGGCGCTAGCAACGTGAAGTTCACCTGGTCTGGTGGAACAGGAACATACAGCGTCTACAGGACAAGTAACAATGCGCTTCTCTGTAGCGGAGGCGTAGGTGACACTAGTTGCTCGGGATTATTAGCTCTTGCACCAGTAGGCACACCGGTTTACATTAAAGATAGTGGCGGATCGCCTCAATCGAATGGTGTAGTATCCAACTAATAAAAATCCCCGGGTTTCCGGGGATTTTTCTATCTACAATTTACTGCTAACCAACTTGTGAGGTTCGCTTGCGTCTGGGGTTTCGCAACCGGCCAGCAATTGCTGCCTGTTGAGTACGTTCTGGTCGTTGCTGTTTGTGTGTAGCGGTCCTTGTTTGACTTGCTGCTGGACGCTCAATTACGTTAGCAAACAGCATCTTTCCAGCCATTGTCTGGTGAATTCGGGTCACTTCCACTTCAACTAATTTGTTGATGTACTTAATACCGTCATCAACAACAACCATTGTACCGTCGTCCAAATAACCTACGCCTTGTTTAGGGTTGCTGCCCTTTTGTAATATCTTAACCGCTTTACGCTCACCAGGAAGGGCCACAGGGCGTAGTTGCTGGGCAAGTTCATTAACATTCATCACATGGACGCCCTCAATGTCTGCAACTTTGTTGAGGTTATAGTCGGTTGTATACAGGCCAGCACCGAGTTTTTTGGCGAGTGCAACCAGTTTGTCATCTGTCGGCTGGTTGGTTGTGACAGAATGATCAATTACGACATTGGCATGCGTGCTGTCTTGTAGCTCACGTACGACATCCAATCCAAACCTGGCACGCTCACGCTTGTGTGAATCGTTACCATCGGCCAGCATTTGTAGTTCATGCAGAATAAATTCTGGAACCACCAGTTCGTCTGGCACAAAGCCAAGTCGGGCTAGTTCAACAATGCGACCGTCAATGAGTGCACAGCTGTCTAGGACCATTCTGCGGCTTTTAGGGCTACTTTTAGCCACTGTTGATTTACGTTGTTGCAGTACTATCACCAAGATGGTGATGAGTAGTGTGATGGTTAATGTATCTTTCATAATTTCTTTCTAATCTTTGGATAAATAAGTGTTCAATGCAGTTTTTATATCTTTCATTCCTGCATAGCCAGTGATTTTCTTGCCACCTTTTTGAACAGGACCGATTGCGGTGTCAAAACCTAGTTTCTTGGCTTCTGCTATGCGCTTGTCGGCGTATGGAACGTGACGAATTTCGCCGCTAAGTCCAACTTCGCCAAACACCACTGCGCTATCCTTGAGCTGCATGCCCTTACTAGCACTGGCAATTGCCATACAGATGGCCAAATCAGCTGCGGGCTCTGTTATTTTGATACCACCAACAATGTTGATATATATGTCCTGGTCCGCCAAATTTAATTTAGTACGGCGTTCCAGCATGGCAATTAATAAGTTTACACGGTTGAGGTCTATGCCACTTGCCGCACGCTTAGGATACCCGTAACTGGTCTTATTAACAAGAGCCTGTACCTCTACCAACAGTGGTCGTGTACCCTCTAGAGTTGCCAATACAATTGATCCGTCACTAATCTGTCGTTCTGCAAGTAATGCCGCGGACGGGTTAGCCACTGGTTGCAGCCCTGTATCTACCATCTCGAATATGCCGGCTTCGTTCGTAGAACCGTAGCGGTTTTTGATGGCACGCAGCAGTTTAAACCCACCGTATCGATCACCTTCTAGCTGTAATACAACATCCACCACGTGCTCCAGAACCTTCGGCCCAGCGATGGAACCTTCCTTGGTAACGTGGCCGACAATTATAAGTGCTGTATTGGTTTGCTTGGCTGCCGTAGTTAACAGATGGGTACTGTTGGTTATCTGACTCACGGACCCGGCAGCAGATGCCACGGCACTGCAACTAATGGTCTGAATGGAGTCAACGATGACTAACTGGTAATCACCGCTGGCAATCGTGGCAGCGATGTCATCTGCAACTGTACTGGTGGCAAGTTGCAGATTCTTGGCGCCCGCACCCAGACGTTCTGCGCGCAAACCAATCTGGTGGGCCGACTCTTCCCCGCTCACATACAAAACTTTGTAGTTGGCTGCAAGCGTATGTGCAAGCTGTAATAATAATGTACTTTTGCCGATTCCT
>Ga0172379_10006127_pt1 | contig 16314 bp, 12 predicted proteins | sample GrowelOW334metaG_FD_119756 | JGI IMG/M metagenome (GOLD analysis project Ga0172379, IMG submission 119756) | Groundwater microbial communities from an aquifer near a municipal landfill in Southern Ontario, Canada - Groundwater well OW334 metaG | ecosystem: Environmental > Aquatic > Deep... | reverse complement strand
TAATAGCACTAATCCAATTAGCACAAAAATAGTGCCGGCGACTTTAGTAATATTCATCGGCTCCTTTAAAACAATAACTCCTAAAATCATGGATACAAGAACAGTTCCTCCCACCACGACTGGGTTGCCAATAGTAATCGGCGAACCCTTAGCATACATAAACAAGAAAAAAAATTCACCCAAAGCAGTAAAAATACCGGCCAAAATGAGTAAGACCAAGCTACTTTTAGTAAACACTAAATTTTGGCCAGACATCTTAAAATATAGAGTTGCTATGACCGCGACAACAAAAGAACTTAAAGCGATAAAAATACCGGCCACGGTCGGACTAAATTTGTCGGCGGAAATTTTTACAAAAAAATTATAAAATCCAAATCCGGAAGCTGCTAAAATTGCATACGTCAACCAGCTCATATAATTAAAATTAAACTAATTTAGATCTACGAGCAATCTCCGCTTCAATAATATTGCGATCTTGGCCGTATTTTAGACGACTTAAAATTTTGATATTTTCCGCGGTTTCCGGCTGTTCAACTCCGACTAAGGGCCAAACTGTTTTCATGGAAAAAGGCCGAGCCGCGCTATTGTCAATTAACAATTTGATATAAGCGGTATATTTTTCCACATTGATTAAGTCATACTGATTAAAAACCGGCGCAAATTCTTTTTCTATTTTTTCCGCGTCCTCGGAACCAATCTTGAAAGTAATCCAAGTGCCGACGTTACCAAAAACCGCGTCTTTGATGGAAGTGTCTTGTCCTTTTACCAACTGACCAATATATTGATGGGCAATAACTAAATTCAAAGCGTATTTTCTGGCTTCAGATAAAATTGAGCAGATAGAATCGGTGGTAAAATTTTGAAATTCATCAATATAGAGATAAAAATCTTTGCGTTTTTCTTTGGATAAATCCGTGCGCGACAAAGCGGAAATCAAAATTTTACCGACAATGATCATGCCTAGCAAGTAAGCGTTCATTTCACCAATCGCGCCCTTAGACAAATCAACCAAAAGAATTTTTTGCGTATCCATAACATCGCGCAAATTAAACGAACTATTCTGCTGACCGATAATCGGGCGCATCGTATCATTGGAAACAAACTGAGTCAGCTTGGAAGTGACATAAGGCACAACATTAGCCAAGGCTGCGTCACCGCCGGCCTTTTCTGCTTCCTTGCGCCAAAAATCTACGACAGTCGGATCTTTGCACAAATCAAGTTTCATTTTTCTGAATTCCGCGTCAGCCAAAACTTTGGGAATTTCCATAAGCGTAGATCCGGTTTCTGGACTACTCATAATTAAAAGCATCGCGTTGCGAATATACTGTTCAAAAATCGGACCACCAGTAGCTTTAAGATCATACAACTTATCAAAAATCTTAATCATTTCATTAATCACAAAAGTCTTTTGTTCCGGATAGCGAGAGTCAAATTCCAAGAGATTTAAAGCGAGTGGTCTTTCCGTGTCAGCCGGCGCAAAAAGAATCACATCCTCAGCTCTTTCCGGCGGAACGCGAAGTAGGACATCAGCAATCAAATCACCGTGTGGATCAATAATACAAAGACCTTCGCCATTCAAAACATCCTGAATCGCCATGTTCGCCAAAAGCACGGATTTACCCACACCGGATTTACCAATGATATACGTATGACGCCGACGATCATCACGTTTAATTTTTACTTCGCGCCTAATTCCGCGATAGATATTTTCACCCAAGCTAATTCCTTCGGTTGGCAGATTATTTGGCGCCGGAGCATGCTTGGCGGTCAACCACATAATATTCGGCGTTTCCGCGTCTTTTAAAGGAAAATGAAAAATACTGGTCAATTCTTCAGTATTCAACAAAAATTTTATCCCTTCTTTGAAACGTCTAAAAATAAAATCTTTGATAATGCGATGCTGGTGCAACATAATCGCCTTGTTGCTAATCACCCACCTCCCCTTAAAACTATTGCCGTATTCCGGATAATTGTATTGTTGAAAAGCGCTAAGCAAATTGTCGTAATACAAATTGGCCTGCCCCTTGTTATTCGCGCTCACAATCAAACGAATATTAACATCCAAGCCTGATTTGGAATTTTTCTCTTCAATCGCCTTTAACATTTCCTGCTCCATTGGTGACAATTTTTGCTGATCCAGCATTTTATCTTGGTTTTTGTCTTTGGAACTGCTAAAAATATCGGCAAAACCACCCAGCCAAGACAAAACCTTTCTTGCCTTATTCATTCCCAAAGCATCAGCTACACTCTTGCCTTTATTCACTTCACGCACCACCTCAAGAGATCTGTGATGCCAAGAACCGCGCGCCGATCTGGCCAAGCACTGAATAGCAATGCCTTCGCTCTTATCCAATTTTGACAAAATATTCAAAACCGAGTTGAGCGGGTCGGTGTCCATTTTTTTGTAAGTTTTCAAAGGAAAAATAAAGCTCCGCTTGGTTTTTAAAACCCCGGCTAAAGTCTCGCCTTGCGGTGAAAAAATATTATAATCATCCACCTCTTCAATTACCGCTTCAGTATAATAAGCATGGATTTGCTGTTCAATATAACGGGATAATTTTCTAGGCGCTACCACGTAAAAAGAAATTTTTTTGCGGGTAGCTACGATTTCAAAAGAAAAATGGTCATCGCGCCCCAAAAGCCATGAGAAAAAACCGCGCTTGGCTCGCAAACCGCCGATGCTGGAAAAAATAGTTTCGAATTTAGCGATTTCTTCATGCAAACTTTGCACGCGATTCATCGGAGTGCTGGATTGCTCGTCTTTTGGTTTTTCCTTGGGAAGGCGGACAAGAAAAATAACGTGATCGTGATAACGAATATTCGCCATTACCGTGTGGACAATTTTTCTGGCAATTAGAATTAAAACAAAAATTCCAAAAATAAAAATGCCATAAGCCAACCAAAAATCAGTAGATTGCCCGGCTATAGTCGCTCCTTCCAAAGTAAACTGGGTTTGTTGTTGTGAAAAACCGTAGTCCATATTTTTTATTTTCCGGCTTCTTTTTTAATTCTAATAATTTCGTCAGCCTTTATTTTCGCTTCTTGCTCCAAGAAAAAACGATTCAGACCGGGGACGACAGACAGCCACTTGCGGATTAAACTAATAATTTGACGCAAACTGATCTTGGCTGATTCCAAGATTTTAGTAATTTTTTGAGCGGTTTCTTCACCCACTCGCTTGAATTCCTCTTGTTTATCAGGCGTTAATTTAACGTAAATATCTTCCATATCTTCCGCTAGAACATTTTCCACTTCTTTTAGGCGCGCCTGAGCTTGTTGTCGCGCCTGAGAAGCACCGGCCAATCCACCCTCGCTCAATTGTTCGCTAATCATAGCAGCTTGTTCAGCGGCCGCCTTTTCTACACCGCTAAGATCAACCTGCTCAACCTGATGTTCCGGTTTTGGTTTTTCCACAAAGATATCTTTAATCTTATCCAATACCGGCTTTTCAATTTTTTGATTCAAATTATTCTGACTCGGCATACAATGAATTTAATATTATATCCACAAATTAACGAATCTTTTCACGAATAACACAAATATACGAAACAAGAACTTTGCGTCATTCCCGCGAAAGCGGGAATCTGAGTTTTAGCTGAATACAGATCCCCGCTGGAGTTTATCCCGATGAATATTGGGGCGAGGATGACGAAGGGACGTTTTTTTCTATATTTGTAGATTCGTGAAAGGATTCGTCTTGCCCCGCCAGCGGGCGGGGTGAAATTTGTGGGTTGTCATTATTATACCACTATTTCCCTAAAAATTCCAAATCTGCTATAATAAAATTATAAATAATTTTTAACTCCCGACAACTATGCCGGCTTACAAAAAAATCTCTTCCAATATTCAGCAATTAACTATTAATAATCCGAATAGCGAAGGAAAATTAATTTGGTTGAATATTGCCAATCCCGGAAAAAAAGAAATTGAGTATTTGCGCAAAAAATACAATTTTGACCTGGGGCATCTGCACGCTTCTTCCTCCAAAGTAGTCTCTGAACGTCCAATTGTAAACAACGAAAGGGATTATTTCTTTATGATTTTGCATTTTCCGATTTTTTCAGAAGAAAATATTATTCCGGCAGAAGTGGATTTTTTTGTCAGCCACGGCTATTTAGTCACTCTGCACAACAATAACCTGCCAGCTTTGAACAATTTCTTTAACTATTGCAAAAAGGAAATAACAAATCTAGCTTCTTATCAATTTGAGTCTTCGGCTATTCTACTTTCAGAAATTTTAGAAAAATTAATTTACGCCTGCTATCCCCTTCTGGACGAAAATGGACGTAAAATTACTGAGGTTGAAAAACTCATCTTCGCTCAAGCACAGAGAAGATCTGCCTCAAAAATTTTGGTTCTCAAACGCAACATCATCAATACCAAAAAAATCATGCAAAATCACAAAAATATCCTAAAGCAATTAACCAGCATGGACAGTCACGTAGTTGAAAAAATGATTTTAAAAAAGCACTACTCCCGTCTAGTAGAACAAGCTAAGAGAATTTGGGAAATCATTGATTTGCAAAAAGAAATGATTGACGCTCTGCATGCCACCAATGAATCTTTCCTGAACTACAAAATGAGCAGTATTATGAAGACTCTAACTATTTTTTCCGTAATTGTTTTTCCGCTAACTTTAATAGCGGCAATTTTCAGCATGCGCGTGGAAGGCGGAATGCCACTTCTGAATAATCCAATCGGCTTTTGGGTAATTATTACCTCCATGTTCTTGGGCGCAACTCTAATGCTCTGGATTTTTGAAAAGAAAAGATGGCTCTAAAATTTCCATAAAAAAAACTCGGCTAAACAGCCGAGTTTTTAAATATCTTTTTTATTTCATCAAGAGAATTAACTTGAATCAACTGTTCCCGCAATCTCTTCGCTCCCGGCACCCCCTGCACATACCAACACAAATGTTTCCGCATCTCAATTATTCCTTGCTTACCCTTAAATTTCTCCATCAACTTCGCATGTTTCAAAGCTATTTTAAAAATATCGTCCGGCATTCGTAATTCGTAATTCTTAATTCGTAATTGACTAAAAATCCACGGTCTCCCCAACGCCCCCCTTCCAATTCCCAAGCCATCCGCTTCAGTTTCCGCCAAAACTCTTTCAGCATCTTCGCGCGTATTAATTCCACCGTTAGCCAATATTACCCCGCCAAAATAATCGCGGGCTTTTTTAATAATCGCCGTATCAATCGGACCGGTAAACCCCTGCTTCAAGGTTCGACCGTGAATCATTACGGCGGAAATATTTAAATCGCTCACGTAGTTCAAAAATTTCAAACAATCCACCTCCCCTGCCTTGGTTCTAATCTTTATGGAAACCGGCAAATCAGTATTATCAATCACCGCCTTAATCACTTCTCGCGATCGCTTCAAATCTTTAAACAATTCCGCGCCAGCTTTTTGCTTAGCAACTTTAGGGACGGGGCAACCGAAATTGATGTCGATTCCGTCGGGAATTAGGAATTGGGAATTAGGAATTAGGGAGCCGGAACGACGTTTTTCGGTGATGATTTGAACTGCTTTGGCGAAATGTTTTGGGTCGTTGCCAAAGAGCTGAACGACGTAGGGTTTTTCTTTGGGAATGAATTTTATCAATTCTAGCGTTGGATTATCTTTCAAATTTTCTCCAGCATAAAACAAAGCCGTAGCGCTAGCCATTTCTGAATAAACGACATCCGCGCCGAATTCTTTACAAATTTGGCGGAAGGGTGAATCGGTATAACCGGCAAGAGGCGCGAGGACTAAGATTGGTTTTTTAATTTTAGACCAAAAATTGTTCATTGTTCCATTTTAATCAGTTTAAATCCCATGCCTAAAATTAAGCATGGGATTAAGACGGATTTATACTGAAATTATTTTTTATAAACCCTCATTTCACCTTTTCCGTCTTCAACTGCATAACCCAAGGCTTCAATTTCTTCACGCAGATGGTCAGACTCTTCCCATTCTTTGTTTTGTCTGGCGATCTTTCTCGCCTCAACCAAATCAAAAACTTCTGGAGGTAATGATTCACTATTAATATTTCCCAAACCTAATCCCAAAACCTTATCAAATTTCAATAACGCGAAAAGCTTAAAATTGGCGTCCATGTCTGATTTTAACATTTCCTGAACCACGGCTAATGCTTCGGGGGTATTCAAATCATCATTAATAGCCAAAACAAAATTTCGGTAAACATTAGAATTCAAAAATATTTCTTTATCAACTTTTCCCACCTCCAAGGCGACTGAACTTAAATTTCTAGCTTGATTATAAAGATGCTCCAAGCCATTCTGGGCATTTTCCATTGCCTCTTCGCTATATTCCATCGGCTTGCGATAGTGCGTCTGTAAACAAGCAAAACGATAAACCAATGGATTGATATTTTTTTTAATCAAAGCATTCTCTAAAGTTAAAAAATTTTCCGCGCTCTTGGCCATTTTTTTACCACCGGCTACATTCAAAAAAGCACAATGCATCCAAAAATTAAAAAACTTTTTGCCGGTTGCCGATTCAGACTGCGCAATTTCATTGGTGTGATGAACATTGATATGATCAATTCCGCCACAATGAATATCTAATTCTTCCCCAAGTAAGGCTTGACTCATCGCACTACATTCAATATGCCAACCGGGAAAACCAATGCCCCAAGGACTATCCCATTCCATATCGCGCTTGGCACCAGCAGGTGAAAATTTCCATAAGGCAAAATCGGTGGGATTTTTTTTCTCATCATTTTTTTCCACTCTTGCTCCTTCGCGCAAAGTTTCCAGATCCAAATGACTTAATTTGTTATAATCAGGAAATTTAGCCGTATCAAAATAAATTCCATCGCTGGTTTTATACGTAAACCCTTTTTCTTCCAGAGTTTTAACCAAAGCAATTTGCTCCTTAATATACTCAGTCGCTCGCGGAGTAAATTCCGGCATAATAATATTTAATTTTTCCAAATCAGCCAAAAACGCTTGTTCGTAAAATTTCGCCACTTCCCAGGCGGTTTTCCCTTCACGCTTGGCGCCTTTTTCTAGCTTATCCTCACCCATGTCCATATCACCGGTCAAATGTCCAACGTCAGTAATATTCATCACGTGCTTAACTTTGTAGCCGTTAAATCTAAGAGTCCGCTTCAAAACATCTTCAAAAATATAAGTCCGCAAATTCCCAATATGCGCAAAATTATAAACCGTCGGTCCGCAAGTATACAGACCAACCGAAACTCCCTCTCCTGCGCTAGGAGAGGGTTGGGGAGAGGTTTTGATCGGTAAAAATTCCTCTTTTTTACGACTTAATGAATTGTAGAGATATAGCTTATTCATATTTTTATCTTAGCGAATAATCATGTTTTTAGCAACCTAGCTTGTCATTAACAAATGCTATGTGCTACGTGTTATGTGTTACGTGACCTACGTAAACAGCTTCGTACTCAAATACTTCTCCCCCCGATCCGGAAAAATCGTTACAATATTTCCCTGATCAATTTTCTCAGCCAACTTAACAACAGCGAGCATTGCCGCGCCCGAACTCATACCCACCGAAATCCCCTCTTCGCGAGTTAAACGACGCGCCATCGCAAAAGCTTCTTCCGTGTCAATCATGATTATTTCATCCAATAAATCTTTGTTGTACAATGCTGGCACAATTGCTTCTTCCATATTTTTTAATCCCTGAATATAGTGTCCTTTCACCGGCTCGGCGCTGATAATTTTGATGTTTGGGTTTTTGTTTTTTAAATATGTGCCAACCCCCATCAAAGTTCCCGAAGTGCCGATTGAAGAAACAAAATAATTAATTTCGCCATCCAGATCTTCCCAAATTTCCTGCGCCGTATGCTCGTAGTGCGCTAGTTTATTATATTTGTTTGAAAATTGATCCGGCATAAAATATTTTTCCGGATCAGCTTTGACCAATTCACGCGCTTTCATAATCGCGCCGTCTGTGCCCTTGGTCGGATCAGTTAAAATAATTTTCGCGCCAAAAGCCTCAATCATTTTACGGCGTTCAATAGATACTGCCGAGCTCATCACAATCTCCACCGCATAACCCTTAATCGCCCCAATCATCGCCAAACCAATGCCGGTATTACCTGAAGTTGGTTCAATAATTATTTTGGTTTTATCTAATACGCCCTCCTTTTCCGCCTGCTCAATCATTTTTAAAGCAATGCGATCCTTGATACTGCCACCCGGATTAAACCCTTCCAACTTGGCATAAATATTCACGCCCGGCTTGCCCTGTCCTGAGCTTGCATGCGGTGAGCTTACCGAACCTGTCGAAGGAATTATCTTATTAATTTTAACTAACGGCGTATGGCCGATTAATTCCAGAATGTTTTGGTATAACATATTTTTTATAAATTTAATTTGTAATTCGTAATTTTTAATTTAAAAAGCTCCCGGTTTCCCGAGAGTTTGTTTGTCTTTTTATGTGAAGTAGAAATAATCTAGCGACAACACCAAACACTCAAGAAACAATGCTCAAGTGCGCAACAACAAGTATTTGTTTGGTTTACAAGAATATTTTTCATAATACAATTACGCTGTTTTCTTAAGACCATGATCTAAAAGCGCTTGGCTAATCTCTCTTTGCGACGGCAAGCTATCAATTTCGTTAATATGCAAATAATCGTGCCGATCAGCTCTCAATTCCAAATCATCTATTCTTCTATCAGCCCAACTAAAAATTTCATTCCTAGTGGGACGTTTGGCCATTTCTTCAGTTAACGATTCAATTTTTTCTTCTATCTTATTAAACCTATCTTCAACATAATTAAAACCGGCGTTTACAGAAGCACCGATTTCCGCGGTAATTTCCTCTTTTTGAATTTTTAATTTTTGATCAAGCTTTTCATCTAATAGTTGACTAATTGCTTGTAAATCTTGTTTATCTAACATAAATTGGTTTACGCTATTTATATTCAAATTATAATTTAACAAGCAAATTCTGTCAAACGAAAATAAAACACAAAAAACCTTAAAACCAGGGGTTGAAAAATTAACTAACATCAGTTAAAATCAAAGAGGTAAACCCCTAATTAAAAGCGAGTGTAGTATAATGGTAATACACGACCTTCCCAAGGTTGAGTCGTGGGTTCGATTCCCATCACTCGCTCCGTCCTTCGTCCCAAAATTTTTCAAGCCTTCAGGCAAAGGCTATGATTTCGTTAAATTCAAAAGGGTGTCAATTGTCATTAGTTAAAAGTCAACGGTTAATTAAACGCCTCCTTAGTTCAGTGGTAGAACGGCGGTATTCCCGGTAGCGACCGGGATAAACTCCAACCGCATATTACTATATTGCCACCCTAGCTCAACTGGTAGAGCAACGGTATCGTAAACCGTAGGTTGTCGGTTCAATCCCGATGGGTGGCTCAAAAACAAAAACTGGATTCTTTGGAATCCAGTTTCTGTTTTTTTTATTTTTTCAAAAAATAATTCAACCACCTTCGCCAATTACTTAAACCAGAATCATCGCCTTCACCGCTAGTTGAGCTAGCCGTATTCCCAAGCTCCTTAATCACCAAAACTTTTTCTCCTGGTTTTTTTAGATTCAAATTTAAACGCGCCTGCTCTTCAGCAAACTGCTCTGACTGCAAATAGCCAATCAAATTATTTAAATCCTTGTTTTGCCCTTCTACCCTACCAATCTCCGCTTGTAATTTCTGAATTTCCAAACTAGCTTCACGGCGTTGTCTGATATTCCTGACCAAGGGAAAACTGATTAAAATTATCAAGACGACAAAACCCAAAGTTAACAATTTCGGCTTGGAAAGAGAGCTAAAAAATAACTTTGACTTTTTTGTTTGATAACTACTACGCATAGATAATTAAATCCGGCCTTTCGCTGTTTTGGCTGAAAAATAATATTTGATTAATTCAATCATAAAAATATTAGCCAAGCCAATAGCTAGAACCAAGAGCCAGCTCTTGGCCGAGAGAGCGACCGTCATCATCACGCCCTGCAAAAAAGGTAAATAAATCGCCATCAAAAGTAAAATAAAACTGATCACAAAAGCTAAAAGCAAATAACCATTACTAAAAAAATTAATCCGCCAAACTGGCCGCTCAAAACTACGCAAGCTAAAAACCGACAAAAGAGAAGCTACGCCGAAAATTGCGAAAATAATCGTCCGCGCATATTCCGTAGAATAGAAATTATTCATCAAATAAACAAAAATAAAAAGAACGATAAAATTACGAATCACTCCGGCGAAAAAAATAATTGTCTTCATCTGCGGATCAAAAATTGAACTACTGCTTATGGTTTTTTGTTTTGACATGCCAACCTCTTCTCGCTCAAACGCCAAAGAAAAATTTGGTAAACCATCATTAACAATATTAATCCATAATATCTGCACCGGGGCGAGCGCCAAAGGCAATCCGAAGAACATAGAGCCGATAATCAAAAGCGCTTCAGAAAAACTATCAGAAATGGAATAAGTCAAAACTTTTTTGATATTAGCCAAAATAATTCTCCCCTCCATAATTGCCGACACGATTGTTTGAAAATTATTGTCCAAAAGCACTAAATCAGAATTTTCTTTGGCAATATCCGTCCCTGTTCCCAAGGCCACGCCGATATCCGCCGCCTTTAAAGCTGGGGAATCATTGATACCATCTCCGGTCATCGCCACTGACTCACCCAGCGCTTTCCAGGCCTGAATAATTCGTAATTTGTGATGCGGACTGACCCGAGCATAAATATCAATTTGCTTGATAACTGTTTTTAATTTTTCATCATCAATTTTGTCCAACTCCGTTCCGGTCAAAACGTTACTATCACCGACCGGCAAACCAATCTCTCTGGCAATTGCTCTGGCAGTCAGTGGATGATCTCCGGTAATAATCACCGGCCGAATTCCGGCGCTCAGACAAGTTTTGATTGTTTCCTTCGCTTCAGGACGCAAAGGATCTTTGATTGCGACAAATCCGACAAAAACTAAACCACGATTATGCATCGCCCAATCAAATTGCTGAATCTCTCCCGCTTCGGTTGATTTTATTTTTTTGTAAGCAAAACCCAAAACGCGCAAACCGCGCTCAGTTAATTTTTCATAAAGTCTATTAAGCTTTTCTTTCTTCTCCGCGCTTAATTTTACCACTTTACCTTCCACGAAATATTCTCCCGATCTTTCCAAAATCCTTTCCGGCGCGCCTTTTTCATAAAGGACAAAACCCTGACCTTGCTCGTGCAAAGTCGCCATCAATTTCAACTCATTATCGAAAGGAAACTCATTAACCCGCGGTTCAGCTGACAACAAGTCATCTTTTTCCAAACCGATTTGCCGAGCGGCTGACAACAAAGCGACTTCTGTCGGGGTGCCCACAAAGCGCGAAGGCTCCAGCTCGTTATCAGCTGTCTCCGCAAAAGAATCATTACACAAGGCACCAATTTTTAGAATCATAGCTAATTGCTCAAATTCTTTTTCTCCGCTTTTTGTTTTTAAATCTTCCAGTTTGAATTCCTTTTCACTTAAAATTACGTGCGCCACTTCCATCTTTCCTGTAGTTAAGGTTCCGGTTTTGTCTGTACAAATTACCGTCGCCGAACCCAAAGTTTCCGCAGCTAATAATTTTCTAACCAAAGCCTGCCGTTTCAACATTCTCTGCATTCCCAAGACTAAAATCACCGTGATCGCCATGGCTAAGCCTTCAGGCACAGCGGCTACAGCCACGGCAATTCCGGTAATCAACATTTCAAAAAAATCTCTCCCTTGCCATAACCCGATTATTATTATCAATAAACAAATCACCCCTACTAATTTACCGATACTGGCTGAAAGCTGAGCCAAGCGTTTTTGCAAAGGCGTCGCTTCTTCAGGTGTTGCTTCTACCAACTCCGCAATCTGACCAATCTCGGTTTGTCCGCCGATGGCCGTCACTATCGCTTTGCCTGACCCACGCACAATAATCGTGCTGGCATAAGCCATATTATTTCTATCAGCCAAAGCTGAGCCAATAGCTATTTTTTCAATCGCTTTAACCGCCGGAACAGATTCTCCCGTCAAGCTGGCTTCTTCAATCTCCAAATCAATCGCTTCAATCAAGCGCGCATCGGCCGGCACCCGATTGCCTGATTTAAGAATAATCAAATCACCCAAAACCACATTAAAACTTTCTATCTCCAATTCTTTACCATCACGTATCACCAGCGCTTTGTGCTCCACCATACTCTTCAACTTAGCCAAAGCATTGTTCGCTTTATTTTCCTGAAAAAAGCCGATTATGGTATTTAAAAAAACGGAAATAAAAATTACTCCCGCGTCAATGTATTCTTTGAATAAAAAAGAAATAATTCCGGCAAAAACCAAAATTAAAATTAACGGACTCTTAAATTGAGAAAAGAAAATTGCCAAACTAGTTTTGGCTTTTTCCTCCTTAATTTTATTTTGACCGTATTTTTGTCTACTTTCAATTACTGTTTCCTCCTTTAGACCCGACAAAGAAGTTCTTAGCTCTTTCAAAACCGACTCAATTGTCTGCGCGTGAAAATTGGTCACGAAAATAATTATTTAAAATTTATTTAATATTTTTTTGATTCTTGGACTATCATTTTTTCAATTCAATACCACCTCCACTAAACAAACTGCTGATGCTTTGAGTATTACCGCTGATTCCCAAGAGCTCTTGATATTGATTGATTAGATTACTTAATAAAGGCGGTAAATAGATAAGGGTTAAAATCAAAGGCACGATAATGACAAAAAACTTAATCCAACCCCAAGCTTTCTGCCAACGTACATAATTTCTAATCCCCTTAACCATTTCCTGAGTCTCCTCAGCTAAAGCCAAGTTTTTTTCCAGTAATTTTTTAATATCCTCCTCCATATAAGTTAAAAGTTATAAAGTTAAAAGTAGAAAGTAGAAAGTAGAAAGTAGAAAGTAGAAAGTAGAAAGTAGAAAGTAGAAAGTAGAAAGTAGAAAAATTTTTGGGAGCAATTTTTGTTTTAATGTTTTCAAGCTTTTAGGTTTTAATTACTACTAGCGCCATTCACAAGCTTTTACAAACCTTCTGCCGATTTCCGCCATCTCCTCCATTTCCTTGTCAGTAAAACTGACACCACCCTTATAATTCAAGTCAACTAAATCAATATCTGATTTAAATTTTTGCAAATACCACTTTTCCGCCCCTTTGATAATTTCTCCCATTTTTTCAATATCCGCTTTTTCGTGCAGACCAGGCACAATCGTAGTTCGGAATTCATAAGGCAAACCAGACTCCATAATTATTTTAACACTTTTTTGAATATTTGAGAAATCAATCTTAGCTCCAACCACTCGCTCATATTTTTCCGCCGGCGCCTTTAGATCCATAGCGACATAGTTAGCTAACGTCGCACCCATTGCCCCTCCCCTTGTTTTAAGGGGAGGCTGGGAGGGGTCAAACTCAATGTTGCCAAGTTCAAAACCTTTATCTCGGTATTCTTCTCCGAAAATCAATCTTTCTACCATCTCCGGATTAGTCCCGTTAGTATCAAGCTTAACCAAATAACCAAACTCTTTAATTTTTTTAATAAATTCTGGCAAATCAGCGTGCAGTGTCGGCTCTCCGCCGGTAATTACCACACCCTCCAACTTTCCGGTTCGCTCTTTTAAAAAGCGAAAAAGATCATCCTCCTCTACTAGAGTATGATCTTTTTCTTCCCGTTGAACGGGAATATTTTTTACCCTGCCGACCTCTTTGGGCCAGACAAGCATGGGGTTATAGCAAAAATGGCATCTAAAATTACAACCTTGAGTAAAGATTATGGCAGAAATATGCTCCGGATAATCAAGTAAACTGAATTTTTGTAAACCGCCAATAATCATAGATGCCATTTGTCAGTCAAATTGACTGAATTAATCAACCACTTTTTCCACACAGAAAGTTTTACGGCAAGAAAACTCCGCTTGCTTGCCGTCATTCCATTGCTTCACCGGGCGCAAATAACCGGTAACACGGCTGTAAACTTCACACTCTTGTCTTTTGATTTCAATCGGGCTCATAAATTCAATTAAGAATTTAGAATTACGAATTGAGAATTTTCTCAACTCATTGATTCCTCTCCTTGTAAATTAATTTGTAAATATTTAAATAAATTAATCGCTAATTTTCGTCGCCCCAATTCCTAGTTCCTAATTCCAAATATCCTCGCGTTACGCCATCGCCTGAATCAAATCTCTTTCTGACCTAGCCTCCTCGCCTTGGTCACCCAAAGCACCACGTTCAATCTGGATATTCTCTGCCAAAATCGGAGCTGAATCAATTGTCGCGTTTAAACCGTTTTCTTCGTCACATTTCGGACAATAATGATGTTCGCCGGAAATATAGCCATGCTTAGGACAAATTGAAAAAGTTGGTGTTAAAGTGAAGTATGGCAAACGATATTTCTCGGAAATAGTTTTGACCAACTTCTTGACAGTTTCCGGTGATTGAATTGCTTCGCCGATAAAAGCGTGGAAAACCGTACCACCGGTATACTTTGTCTGCAAATCGTCTTGCAAGTCCAAAGCTTCAAATAAATCATCCGTAAAGCTAACCGGAAGTTGAGTGGAATTGGTGTAATAAGGTGAAGCTTTACCGGCACGCACTGCTTCAGTATTGGCTACAATAATATCTGGGAATTTATTAATATCAGAACGAGACAATCTCCTAGTCACACCTTCAGCCGGAGTAGCTTCCAAATTGTGCAAATGATTGGTTTTGGTCTGAAAATCCATCATTTTCTCTCGCATAAAATTCATCACTTCTTCAGCAAACGCTTTACCTTCTGGTGTGGTAATATTTTTGCGGATTGGCGCAAAATTTAAAAGCGCTTCATTCATTCCGATTAAACCAATGGTGGAAAAATGATTATTCCAATAGCCACCAAAACGCTGTTTAATTCCGGACAAATAATGCTTAGCATAAGGATAAAGACCGCCCTCGGTAAATTTTTCCAAAACCTCTCGTTTAATTTCTAAACTTTCATGCGCTATTTGCATTAAATTTGTTAAACGTTCAAAAAATTCTTCTTTCGTCTTTGCTAAATAGCCAATACGTGGCAAATTAATCGTCACCACACCAATAGAGCCGGTCAAAGGATTGGCGCCGAACAAACCGCCACCTCGCTTCTTCAACTCCCGATTATCCAAACGCAGACGGCAACACATAGAACGCGCATCATCTGGACTCATATCAGAGTTAATGAAATTAGAAAAATAAGGGATGCCGTATTTGGCAGTCATTTCAAAAACTTTTTCCGCTACCGGAGAATCCCAAGGAAAATCCTTGGTAATATTGTAGGTTGGAATCGGAAAAGTGAAAACTCTACCCTTGGAATCGCCAGCCATCATTAACTCAGCAAAAGCGATATTAATCATGTCCATTTCTGGTTGAAATTCTTTGTATTTCTCTTTTTGCACCTGACCGCCGATAATAATATTTTCCTCTCCTACCGTTGCTCCAGCGCGCATATCCATCGTAATATTGGTAAATGGCGTCTGAAAACCAACTCTGGTCGGCACATTAATATTAAACAAAAATTCTTGTAAGGCCTGTTTTACTTCAGTATAAGTTAAATTATCATAACGAATAAACGGAGCTAAATAGGTATCAAAGTTAGCAAAAGCTTCCGCGCCGGCCACTTCACCCTGCAAAGTATAGAAAAAATTAATAATCTGCCCCAAAGCCGTGCGGAAATGCTTAGCTGGTTTTGATTCAATCTTTCCGCTCACGCCACCGAAGCCCTGAATCAATAAATCTTTCAAATCCCAACCGGCGCAATAAGGCGCTAGCAACTGCAAATCATGCAAATGAAAATCCCCTTCTTTATGTGCATCACGAATATTAGCCGAGTAAACCTTGTTCAACCAATAATTAGAAGAAATATTGGAAGCCAAGTGATTATTAAGACCCTGCAAGCTAAAACTCATGTTAGAATTTTCTTTAACGCGCCAATCAGTCTGCTTTAGATATTCTTCCATCAAATCATTTGAATTGATCAAATCTTCCATCGCCCGCAAACGCGCTCTTTGATCACGATACAAAATATAGGCCTTGGCTACTCGGATCAAACGATTCTGAATCAAAACCTCCTCAACCACGTCCTGAATCTCTTCCACGGCCGGAATACTTCTGGCGTGAAACTTCTTTTGGATAACTTGAATAGCATCTTCGGTTAATTTTTTGGCCAATTCCAAATCCGGCTCACCTACCGCTTCCAAGGCTTTGGACACGGCTAAGGTAATTTTCTCCTGATTAAAATCAGTGATATCTCCGGAACGTTTGCGAATTTTAGTGATTATAGCTTCTTCTGGCATGGGATTCTTGGAGAAGGATAGATCTAGCGACGCAGAAACTGCGTCCAGTG
>Ga0172379_10006126_pt1 | contig 16315 bp, 14 predicted proteins | sample GrowelOW334metaG_FD_119756 | JGI IMG/M metagenome (GOLD analysis project Ga0172379, IMG submission 119756) | Groundwater microbial communities from an aquifer near a municipal landfill in Southern Ontario, Canada - Groundwater well OW334 metaG | ecosystem: Environmental > Aquatic > Deep... | reverse complement strand
TTCAGGAATGTCCTCGTCACGTTTCAGCTTTCCGGAAGACAAATTCAGGAGGTGGTGAAACATTACATACTCGACCATTCGTCAATCCAGACATCGGGCATTCAATGCAGGTGGAAAAAAGGGTCAGACGGCACTATCGAATTTGAAAAATTCCTCGTGAACGGTACGCCGATCGATCTGAACAAAATGTATACCGCTTCGGCAAGCGATTACCTCGTCGGCGAGGGAAAGCGGTACCTCGGTGTCGACATCGTCAATCCGTCGTTCTCTTCACAGACCGTCTTCGATGCCGTTGAGAGAAAAGTCCGCACCGAAAAAATAATCGATTCACATATTGAAAACAGAATTCAAGAATTGAAATAATTTTTTTGCGCTGGAAACAATGTCATGCCAGCGAATGCTGGCATCCAGACATGAAATACTATGTGTACATAATGGCCAGTAAACGTAACGGTACCGTATATGTTGGCATGACAAACAACTTTCGAAGACGTGTTGATGAACATAAACAAGGTGCTATTCCAGGCTTTACACAAAGATACGGCGTCCGCATTCTGGTGTATTTTGAAGAATTCAATGACCCACGTTATGCAATCGCACGGGAAAAACAATTAAAATGGTGGCGTCGTATCTGGAAAATGAATTTAATTGAATCTGTTAATCCTGAATGGAAAGATCTTGCGTGCGAGTTGTAAAATACTGGATCCCGGCATTCGCCGGAATGACCATCTAATATTTTTCGAAAATAATAACACCACTTCATAATCAAAGGAAAACATATGAGCCAGCATTTCCCTATTCTTATCATCACCAGACGCCCCGCCGCCGGAAAATCCGAGGTCATCGACTTCTTAAAAAAATGCGATCCGATCGTTCGATTGGAGAAGTTTCATATCGCCAACTTCGAAGAGCTGGATGATTTCACGTACGTGTGGGAAACATTCGAGCTCGACGATCTGATGACGCAGATGGGCAAACCGCGCGTCTGGAGCGATGAAAAATACTGGTTCAAAGATCAGTACATCTGGGACCTCTACATGAAGCGTCTTGCACTCGATTATCAAAAGAAGGTGATGAAGGATGCGGATTACCACGCAAAGATGACAACCCTGGTTGAATTTGCCCGGGGTGGAGAGAATGCGATCGTCAACGCAATGTCGTTCTTATCCGATGAAATGCTGAGCAAGGCGTCGCTGGTGTACATTAAGGTTACCTATGAAGAATCCGTGAGAAAGAACCGGCGCCGCGCGCGTCCCGGACAGGAGGATTCGATCCTGTACCATTCGCTCCCGGATGAGAAGATGGAATTTTACTACAAGACCAATGACTGGGAAACGATTGAAAAGAACGATCCGAAGTTCATCACCATCCGCAATCACAAAGTCCCGTACGTTGTCTTCGAGAACATGCCTGAAAAAACCAATGATCCGAAACTGATCGATGCGGAGTTGGAAAAAGCAACCGCAAAACTTTGGAGTTTGAAGAAATAATTTTTTTTATACCGAACCGTTCGCTTAAAGCGAACGGTTCGGTTCATTCACTTCGCTTCCAGTTCTTTCGCCAACACAAGTTCCCGTGTCCGTTTCTTCTCCGCGAGCGTTAAAAATCCAACTGCAATAAGAATAAAAACCAGCGATAACCAATCCTGTATTTTAGGGAAATGTCCCTGAAACAGGAAATATGAAACCAGCGTCGCTGCTGTTCCGGCGACAAGCGACGTCAGCCTGTTGACGAGCCCAGCAAATGTCGCCGTTCTTCCTTTGAACATGAAAATAAAGACCGAAAAAAACGCGACCATGCCGAATGCCGTCCCGGCCACAATAGCCCAGAGCCACATCGGCTGCGGGTCGGAAATGGAATGATGGAAAATGACAAGCTGCTCGTTCACCGAGTGAAACCAATCCGTTGAGTGGAACAGCATGAATCCTACTCCGAACATCACCACCGATGCGGCGATCTGTTCGATTGCAAAAAATCCTTTGTTATCCAATTTGACTCCCCGCGCCCGGGTGTTCTTGTAGTAATTCATAATATAGATGCGGATCGAATAGGCAAGGAGGTAGCTCCCTAAGATCGTGACCGCGGCGGGAGAATGAATAAAATCAAAATCGCCGGGACCGACGTAGACGATATTGATTCCTGCTGCAATCAGGGCAAAGAGGACGGCGTAATTTTCTTCCGCATAGACGCTTTTCTTCAGGATTCCCTGCCGGATCTGAACGGCATCGACCAACCGGCTGATGATGATGACGCTCGCGCGCATGATCACCATCGCCACCATCACGGAGATCGGCAGCAGGTACATCAGCGTCGTCGTCGGAATGACCACCGCCGTGCAAATTCCCGACGGGATGATATACAGGATCTCCTGCGGGAACCGGATCTTTCCCCATGTGATCATTTTATTTGAGGTCAACTTATACCAGCGGAGGATCAGTGCGACGGAAAGAGCGATAAGATTTCCGCCGATGGTGCTGTACACCAAATACTCCACTTCCTCCATTCCCGGATATCCCAGAGAAACATTCCCGGTAAAATATTTTACGGTGATTCCGGTAATGACGTAGAAAAAAAAGTATCCTGCACAGAGCTGGATAAGCCGCCCTGTGCTCCCTTCAGTCGTTTTCCACATATCAGGTCCTAATGGTTACATGGTGGTTGTATGAAAAGTCGCAGATGGCGAAACGTGGTTCTCGGAAGAAACGAAGAAATGCGTTGTCAAAAAGTTCGTCGGGAAAAAGCGCGGCTTTATATGAGTGTATGTGTGTTTCGTTATTTATGAACATCAATATGGATTTTTTTAGGAACGACGTTCCACAATTTCAGCATCAGGATGGCGCCGATCACAGCAAACCCTATCATGCTCGGTCCCCACGATCCCCATCCAAAGTTTTCGAGCATCCATCCCATTCCGGTCCCCACCGCGGCTCCGCCGATATACTGCATTCCGTCAAACATCCCGGTGGCCGAAGCTGCTGCCTTTTGGCCTCCGAAATCCATCGAGGCGGTACCGGAGAGCATCGAATGAACCATGCTGATCGCAAATGAATTGAGAACAAATGCAGCAATGACCCAATCTAAACTCGGCGCCATCCAAATAACTCCAAGACTGATGATTTGTAACGCGTATCCGATGAACGCAACGGGAGGACGCCGTGAATTGAAGACCCAATCCGAGACCGTGCCGGCAGCAAATGCCCCGATCACTCCGGCAACGACAACGCTCAGCGCGCCCCCCTGGAAGACGGCAGAATTCAACTCAAGATGCTGCGCTTCCTGCATGTACCGCGGAAACCACTGTTCGAAACCGTGGCGGACAAAACCGGTGCAGAATTCGGCACCGGCAATTGTCAATGTTACCGGATTCGTGAAGACCTTCTTCATCAGGTATTTCATATCCACTTTTTCGGTATCGCCGCTCGTTGCATCTTCCGTGTCGAATTTTGGATGGCCTGCTTCGTGGGGATGATCGCGCACGAATTTTATCGTTAAAATTCCCATCACAGTCATAATCCCTGCCGGAATGAAAAATACCCACTCCCACGGAAGCACCGCCACCGCCACGCCGCCGATCACGAAGATCAGCACGCGCCCGCTTTGGATCATCGATCCGAAGATCGCCGAGAACACTCCCCGCTCCCGTACATGGAACCACCCGGAATTGACTTTGATAAGCGCCAGGGCGCTGTACGATTGAAAATACATGTTCAACGACCATACCGTTGCAAAATATCCAAGCAGCAGCGGGCCGGTTCCCAGAACACCAAGATATCCGCCGAATCCGAACGCAAGGTTAAAGACAACGGCACCGAACACACCGATGATCATCGCTTTTCGCCCGCCGATCCTGTCCGCAATCGGTCCGTTGAAGAGCGCCGAGATCCCGTAGATCGTCAGTGCTGCGGTGATGATCGTTCCGATCTCCGTCTTGTCCCATCCGTACTTATCCGAGAGCGCTTTGTTGGCAAAGGAAAGATTGTACCGCCCCATGTACATGGCGGCATATGTAAAACCAAGCGTGAGCCAGTTTGCCGCGCGGCGCTTTCTGAATTCAAAGGTGTGGGAAGGCCGGGCAGAGATTGTTTGATCCATAAAAATTCATTCTGTAAAAAAAGTTGACGCGATCCGGATGTGAAGGGACACCATCGCCGGCGCGGTAAAAAAGCTCCGGAAAAGATAGAGAAAACACGCCTTAAAAGAAAGCGGCTCTCGAAATTTTCCTACTGCAAAAAAACTCACCAACGCAGAATCGGCGAAAACGACCCCATTCCGTAACACTACACAACGGCACTTTCATCGATTGACAATGTTTTCGCATCGGCATCAAGCGTCGCGTTCACGCCGATGGGGAGCGTGATATGGTCGCGAATATGGCCGAACGACAGCCCGGAGATACACGGTTTCCCCAGCGGTGCAAAACGGGTCTTGAATATCTCGTTCAACGTCAATGAAGCGAGATATCCCGGCTCTTTCGGGTCGCAATCGCGGAATTTTCCGAGGACAAAACCGGCAGCATCGTTCAGGGTACCGCTCAGGTAGAGATGTGTTAACATTCTGTCGATCCGGTACGGTTCTTCCCGAACATCTTCGATGAAGACAATTTTCCCTTTCAGATCGATTTCGAAGGGGGTACCGAGCGTCGTGACCAGCAGTGAGAGATTGCCACCGATCAATTCGCCGGATACTTTTCCTCCATGCACGGTGATGATGCGGTTGTCGCGGTTCACTTTCTCTCCGGAAGGAAGAGGGGGCTGCTTCAGAACTCCGATCGGCGTTGTCGATGTCATGGATCGAAGGTAGTAATCGCGGACATAGTCGTTGAACGAATATGACACGATCGGGCCATGAAGTGTCACCAATCCCGAAAATTTGTAAAAAGCAAGGAGCAATGTCGTGATGTCGCTGAATCCGATGAACACTTTCGGATTTTTCCGGATCATGTCGAAATCGACGTACGGCAGCACGCGCATGCTTCCCCATCCTCCCTGCACCGGAAAGACCCCCTGAACGTCATCACGCCGGAACATTTCATTGATATCTTCCGCCCGCTCCTGATCGCTTCCTGCAAGGTACCCGTACTGCTTTGCGGCATTTTTCCCCACGACAACCTTAAATCCCATCGACTCCGCGATCTCCCGGGCAATAGTAATCTTTTCCGGATCTTCGACCGCCGTTGCCGGCATGATCAGTCCGACGGTATCACCCGGATTGAGCTTCTTCGGTTTTATTAACGGCAGCGGCGGCTGGGATTGTTTTTCCAGAATTGAAATGAATTGCGGAGGATAGATTGCTGCAAGTGCGGTGACTGAAATTCCTGAAAGGAAATTCCGGCGAGTAACGGTTGGGATCATTAATTCTCCATTTGGAAGAAACGATTGATGCTTTCGCTGAACCGTCCGCGCACAGCGGACGGTTCGGATTCGGCGTTCATGATTTTTATTTTCCCTTGATCCACTCTTCGGCGATCTGCACGGCATTGGTGGCCGCCCCTTTGCGGATATTATCGGAAACGATCCAGAGGTTCAGCCCGCTGTTCACCGAATCATCCCGGCGGATCCGCCCGACGAATGTATCGTCTTTGTCGTGCGCCAGGATCGGCATCGGATAAATTTTCTCTTTCGGATTGTCCTGAAGAACGACTCCGGGAGCTTTTGCCATGAGGGCAAACACATCCCGTAATTCGAACGGTTTTGCGAATTCGAGGTTGACCGATTCGCTGTGCCCGCCGATCGACGGAACGCGGACGCATGTCGGCGAGACAGCGATGGAATCGTCCCCCATGATCTTTCGCGTTTCGTTCACCATCTTCAATTCCTCCTTCGTATACCCGCTCTCGGTAAAGTCGTCGATATGCGGCAGGCAGTTGAACGAAATCTGGTATGGAAATTTCGGAGAGTCTACTTTCTCTTTGTTCCATTCTTTCATCAGCTGGTCGTACCCTTTTTGTCCCGCACCGGTCACCGATTGATACGTCGATACGACCACACGCTTGATCGTATAGGCATCGTGCAGCGGTTTCAGGACGACCACCATCTGAATGGTAGAACAATTCGGATTGGCGATGATCCTGCTTCCCGAAAATATTTTTTCCCGGTTCACTTCGGGGACGACAAGCGGAACATTCGGATCCATTCTCCACGCGCTGCTGTTGTCGATCACGGTGATTCCGCAGTTGGCGCAGACCGGAGCAAATTCCTTGCTGACAGAACCGCCGGCGGAAAAGAGAGCGATCTCTGCACCGCTGTTCTTGATATTCGTTTCATTCAATTCCTGCACGGTCCAATCCTCACCGTTGAATTTCACCTTCTGTCCCGCCGAACGTGCCGATGCCATCGGGATCAGTTTCCCGACCGGAAATTTTCTCTCCTCTAAAACCTGAACCATTTTTCTGCCAACCATTCCGGTTGCGCCTGCGACAATGACTGTATACGTTTTCATGATATTTCTACCGCCTTTTTATCTCTTGTATTGTTTAATATACTCCGGAACAGTGATATCTCCGGCCAGACGCTCATCCCGCTCAGGCTGCATAAACTGCAGCTGTATCGGCATCACTCCCGCCCACACCGGAAGAGAATAATCCTCTTCATCATCAATTGCCGGGCCTGTTCTCACTTTTGCTGAGGCGGATTCGATATCCACGGCAACGACAAGCGTGGCATCCATTTCTTTGGGAGATGGGATCCGTGCTTCGTCCCACCTTCCTTTGGCAATATGTTCGGAAACGGCAAACAGTGCGGCGTTCTTTTCCTCGGCCGATTCAACCTTTCGCCCTTTGCCGAACAGCATGGCCGATCGATAGTTCATCGAATGATGAAATACCGATCTCGCGAAAACTATTCCGTCGATAAGCGTCGCCGTAATACATACCGGATTCCCTGATTCGATATGTTTCATCATCCGATTTGCCACGGCACCGTGAAAATACACAGTATCATCAATCCGTGCATGGATCGTCGGAATGACAAACGGCACTTCACGATCAACGAATCCGACATGACAGATCAATGCTTCATCGACAATCTTATAGATCGTTTCAGAATCATACTGCCCCCGTTTTGGAAGGCGCTTCACCTGGTTCAAGGATGTTTTAGGAAATTCACTCACCGAATACCCTCATATTAAATTTTCAATCTTTTCCCGTTCTCTGATCACCCGCACTTTTTCACCGTTCACCATGATCTCCGCCGCTTTCGGCCGTGCATTGTAATTGGAAGATAATGCAATGCCGTACGCCCCGGCGGTCAACACCGCAAGATGTTCGCCCCGTTCAACATGCTGGATCATCCGCTCACGCGCAAGAAAGTCTCCCGTTTCACATACCGGACCGACGACGTCCACTGATTCCGGTTCATTCGTGTTCAACGTCAGGGGAACGATCTGATGATATGCCTGGTATAAACTCGGGCGGAGCAAATCGGTCATTGCCGCATCGACAATCACGAAGTTCTTTCCCCCGTTGTCTTTACGGTACAATACTTTGGTGACAAGCATTCCCGTATCGGCAACGATCGACCGGCCCGGTTCGATAAACAATTTACATCCTGCTCCTTTCAGGACAGGCAGGACGGAAGTGATGAACGTTTCGAGCGACGGCGCCTCGTCTGCCGCCGTGGTATCCTCCAGAGGAAGCAGCGTTTCTTTTATGGCATTCTTATATTGAACGCCGAATCCCCCGCCGAAATCAATGTGGCGGATATCGATCCCCATCCCCCGGAGTTCGGACACAAGCGCTGCGACGGTCTTCGCCGTTTCGACAAACGGATCGATCTTCAAAATCTGCGATCCGATATGGGTATGAATACCGTCGACGATGAGGTTCGGCAGCGACGAAGCATACGTGAACGCGTCGTGAGCGACCGTGATATCGATGCCGAATTTGTTCGTTTTCAATCCGGTTGAAATGTACGGATGCGTCGAGGCATCAATATCGGGATTTATACGGAGGGCGATACGCGCCTTCTTCTTCATCCGTCCCGCAATTTCGTTGATGACATCCAACTCCTGCAGCGATTCGACGTTGAACGAATAAATATTTTGGTTTAATGCATATTCAATTTCATCATCCCGTTTCCCGACACCGGCGAATGCGATCGTTTGCGGGTCGAACCCGGCTTTCAGTGCAAGGTGAATTTCCCCTGCAGAAACGGCATCGGCGCCCGAACCCTCTTCCGCCAACACCTTGAGAAGGTGGTGATTACTGTTCGCCTTCAGCGCATAACAGGTGACATGATCGACACCGGCAAACGCACCGTCAATGGTCCGGAAATTCTCGATCAGCTGCTGCTTGCTGTAGAGGAACAGCGGCGTCCCGAACTCTTCGGCGATCTCCTGCACGGGAGTCTCTTCGCAGAACAAATGATTCTCTTTGTAATAAAAATGGTTCATGGTGTCGGCGTTTAGTGATTGTTCGGCCGGCTGCCTGCGGGCAGCTCCGGCCATTGATTGTTCATTCAAAGATCTCCGGAAAATTTCCGGCATTCGCAAAGAGTTCCTTGTGAAGACGGATCACCACGTCGTCCACATGTTCTTCGTCCACGACAAAACTTAAGTTGATTTCCGATGCACCTTGCGAGATCATGTTGATATTGATATCGGTGATCGGACTGAGCATTTTCACCGCAAGCCCGGGGCTGTTGCGTAAATTATCTCCAACGATACACACGATCGCCTTCTTCTCTGCAACGGTGACCGTCGCGAATTGTTTCAAATCCCGGACGATGTGATGGAGATTTTTCACGTTATCGATCGATGCCGTTACGCTCACTTCCGATGTCGCCACGGTGTGCACCACGGTTGCATATTTGTGAAAGACATCGAACACATTCTCTAAAAATCCAGTGGCAAGGAACATCCTCGTCGATACGATGCTGATCAGCGTGATCCCTTCTTTATAGGCGATCGATTTGACGATGCATTTTTTGTCCGTTTTCGGTTTCGAAACGATCAGCGTTCCCGACGAGCCCGGTTTTTTTGAATTCAAGACGCGGACCGGAATATTCTTCTTCACGGCCGGAAGGATCGTTTCGGGGTGCAGCACCTTTGCCCCGAAATAGGCAAGTTCCGCCGCTTCGTTGAACGACATTACTTTAATTTTTTTCGCATCCTTCACCACCGTCGGATCGGATGTCAGGATCCCGTCCACATCGGTCCAGATCTGTATATCCTCGGCATCGAGCAGCGCGCCGATGATCGCCGCCGAATAATCCGAACCGCCCCGGCCGATCGTCGTCGTAATGCCGTTCGCTGACGAGCCGATAAAACCCTGCGTCACCACCACGTAGCCGTTATTGACCTTGGGGAGGACAATCTCCCTCAATTTCCGTTCGGTCACGTCGAACTGCGGCACCGCCCTGGTAAACTGTTCGTCCGTGATCATGAACGACCGTGCATCGACCCAGAACGATTTTATTTTTTGCGATTCAAAGAAATGATGAATGATGAACGACGAGAGCCGTTCGCCGTACGACGCAAAGGCATCGAGGGAACGGGGGGTCAATTCTCCCAGCACCACAACGCCGTTCACAAGAGCAGAAAGCTCTTCCCCGGTCTGCGCGATATGCTTGTTGAGAAATTTCTGTGTATCGCCGTCAAACAAATCGCGTACGATTTTTTTATGGCGTGCTTCAATTGCTACAACCTGCTGAAGCGCATCTTCTTTTTTCCCCTGCTGGGCAAGATGTGCCGTTGCCAACAGCTGATTTGTGATTCCCGAACATGCCGACACGGCGACAACCGGTTTCCTGGGGATCTCTTTTTTGACGATTTCTGCAAGATTTTTTATTGCTCTGGCATCTTCAACCGAAGTGCCGCCGAATTTCATGACGATCATAAACGCATCACTTCATACTGTGCATCATAGAATACGAAAGTCATTGCAAAACGGAATGCACACTGTCGCTCTCTTTTGTGTTCGAACAGCGTGTTTCAAAACACTGGTTGTCACTTGTGGCAAAACCGGCTTTGATTCCTTCGCAATGACTATCGGTAGATAGTTGTACGTATTTCTTTTCTTAATGATAAAAAAAATCCCGCTTAATTGAAAGATTAGGCGGGATTTTTATACGATTAATCTTTCTTCATCAAGCGGTCACGTTAAATACCGAACCAGGGCATCCGCAAGTTTCTCTCCTCCAAACCGGAAAGCGTCCACCGCCGGAAGTCCTGTCTTGTCCTCAAGCTTTTTTGCCTCGTCCCTGCTTTGGCCGTCCGTCAATCCGATCGAATTAATCCCGATGCCGACCACTTTCGTGGGGCGGAAGATATTAATCGCTTCCTCATGCAGTTTGATCAATCGGTTTAGATCGGGGATCGGCAGAGTGTAATCATCGACAAGGCGCGTCGGCTGTACGCACATGATCATCGCGTCGGGCATCGTTCCGTGCATCAAGCCGTAGGTAACGCCGCTGTACCCCTGATGGGTCAATGCTCCCTGTCCTTCCACGAAAATATAGCCGTATCCTTCATCGTTCGATGCGTCGATGCATTTTTCAATCGAACCGGCAATGTAGTCGCTGATAACGGCATCGACCGCTATTCCCTTGCCGGAGATCATAATCCCTGTCTGCCCCGTTCCGATGAAATCACTTTTCAATCCCCGCTCCTGAAAATTCTTGTACACCTCGAGCATCGTCGTCATTTTCCCGATATTGCAGTCGGCGCCGACGGTGAGAATGGTTTTTGCCTTCCGCGTCCGGTAATTCCCTTTCGACACGACCTCGTACTCGTGGGGAACTTTTCTCCAATCGATGATCGATACGCCGTGCTCTTTCGCGATCTGCGTGAACTCGCCGTCATCGGAAAGAATCGTGTGCAGTCCGCTAAGGATGTTCAGTTTGTTTCGGAGGGCCGTTTTGATCCACCCTCTCCACTCTTCGGGAAGACGACCTCCCGACGGGGCAATGCCGATCAACAAATCGGTCGGCTGAAATTTGAGTCCTTCGTCGATGGAACCGACGACAGGGATATTTCCGCCGTACCCGAGAACATCCTGCGCCGTCTTTCCGACTTTTGTGCTGTCCACGACGGCAACAACCTGGTTCGGCAGATAAATAATGGCGCCATTGGCAGTTTTTGATTTGAGCGGACTGAATCGTCCTTCGGCAAGAGCAAGCAATCTTCGCATAGAAAAAACTATTTAGAAAATGATTAATGAGTAATGAGTAACGATTAATGGATAACGGAATTACCGTCTTCTAAAAAAATACTTTCGTTTCATTTCAAGGAATTTCTTTCCCAGAATATGCCGTTGTGAAATCCCTGGATTGATTTTTCGGTTTCAGCGTTTTCCAAACGCTTCTCTGCAATACACGCAAATTTTTTATCAAGTTCAATACCGACGTACGTTCTTCCGAGTTTTTTTGCAGCCACCGACGTTGTACCGGAACCAAGGAACGGATCGAAAACAACATCTCCTTTTTTCGAACTCGCCAGGATGATCTTTGCCAGAAGCTTTTCAGGTTTCTGCGTCGGATGTTCCGTATTCTCCGCCATGGACCAGAAGGGGACGGTCAGATCGGTCCAGAGGTTGGACGGATGCGTCAACCGGTAATTTCCTTCATCCGAAGGATGCCAATCTTTCGGCCTGCCGTTTTCGGTGTACGGTGCGATCACTTTCCGTTTCATTTTCACCGCATCGAGATCGAAAAGAAACTTTTCGGACATCGTACAGAACCAGATATCTTCCGAAGCATTTTTCCAATTTGCCTTCGCCCCCCTCCCTTTTTCCCGTTCCCACGTAATGCGGTTCCGAACGATAAAATATTTCTCCGCCACGGACTGTATGGCCGACGACGACCGCCAGTCGCCGCAGATGTAGATCGATGCCGTCGGCTTCAAGACATGCACGATCCGCGACAGCCACGATTCCATCCACTCCGCATACCGGCTGCCGCTCATCTCTTTGAATGTCGATGTCCGGAATGTCTTCGTCAAATTGTACGGCGGATCGAGGAACAGCAGATCGACAAATGCCTCCGGTAGAAACTGCGCCGCCGATTCGATCCCCTGATTGATCGTCCGATTGGCAATCTGTTTCCGCAGGACGGCGCGATCGAGCACGAGCAATTTTTTTGCAAGCCGTGCCGCTTCCGCTCTCTGCAGGACGACTGTTTTATTCCGGGGTGCTTTCTTCTTGTTCACCATCAGGCTCTCGGGTGAAATTGTTTGTGCTGCTGTTTCAATAATTCGCGGTCGATATGCGTGTAGATCTGCGTCGTCGAGATGTCGGCATGACCGAGCATTTCCTGCACTGCGCGAAGATCCGCCCCCCCCTCGAGCAAATGCGTCGCAAACGAATGACGGAACGTATGAGGATGGACCTCTTTGTCGATGCCGGACTTCTTCGTGTAGTTCGACACGATCGTCCACACACTGACGCGCGAGAGCGGTGTTCCTCTGGCATTCAGGAAGACCGCATCGTTCGTCCGTTTATTCTTTGCAAGCGTCATCCTCACCCGCCGCGTATATTCATCGATCCAGTGAAGTGCCGGTTCTCCGATCGGGATCAACCGTTCTTTCGATCCTTTGCCGAACACACGCACCAGCTGCTGTTCCGCCATCACATTCGATTGTTTCAATCCGGTCAATTCCGAGACACGCATCCCGGTGGCATAGAGGGTTTCGAGGACCGCCCTGTCGCGCCACACCATCTTTTTCGCCGTTTCAGCCGCCGGGTCCGCGGCATCCAGGATCGAATTGATTTCGGCAACATTCAAGACATCGGGAAGGTGTTTTCCCACCTTCGGAAGATCGATGTTCTCCGTCGGATCGGCGTTCGTTTTTTTTTCCGCGAGCAGAAATTTGTGAAGGCCTTTCAACGCAGAGATATTCCGCGCGATGCTTTTCGGAGAGAGACCGACACCGCGAAGCTGCGTAATGTACCGTGAAATCGTTTCATCGGAGACGCTGCCGAAGGAGGCGATACCGCACAACTGCAGATACGCCGCGTACCGTTCGATATCCCTGCGATACGCTTCGACGGAATTTTCTGCAAGAGATTTTTCGAGCATGATGAAACGGAAGTACGACTCTTTTTCAGATTTCATTTCAGATCAATCTTTTCGATCGTACGCTGAAGCCTTTCCGGTGACGCAGAGGCCGCAGCCTTTTTTCGTTTTCCTTTGTGCGGCGGCTGAACTTCGGGGAGCAGTTCCTCATCATGCCGTTCTTCCTGTTCCGGATAGCGCAGGCGGGAATGATGGATCCCGACGAGGATCTTCAGAAAACTTTCTTTGATCCGCGTCAGGTCGCGAAGGTTCAATTTGCTCTCGTCCAGTTCCCCTTCGAGGAGACGTAATTTGATCAGCGAATCGATGTTCGATTCGATTTTTTCCACCGTCGGTTCTTCGATCGACCGGGTGGACGCTTCGACGCCGTCGGCAAGCATCAGAATGGCGGTCTCCTTGGTATTCGGTTTCGGCCCGGGGTACCGGAAATCCGATTCATTCAATTCCGTTTTGGAATTTTTCCGCTGCCGGAGCGCTTTCTGATAGAAGAATCCGATGTGCATCGTGCCGTGGTGCATCGGAATGAAATCGACGACCGATTCCGGGAGTTTCAGCTGCCGTGCCAGCGCCACGCCGTCCGCGATATGGGCGGCGATCACCCGCGCGCTTTTCCGGGGACTCATGGAGCGATGTTTATTCTCCGTCCCCAGCTGGTTCTCGACGAACAGGTCCGAATTCTGCATTTTCCCTATATCATGGTACAATCCGCCGACGCGGGTCAGCGTCACGTTCGCGCCGATCGCTTCCGCGGCAGCGGCGGCAAGCGTTGCCACGCTCACGCTGTGATGGAATGTGCCCGGCGCTTTGTGCGACAACTCTTTCAGGATCGGGTGATTGAGATCGGAGAGGTCGACAAGCGTCAGTTCCGTGGTGATGTTAAAGAACCGTTCAAAGAATATCAGCAGCCCGTACGTGATGATGGGAGAAAGAACGGCGTTAAACGAAGCGGCAAGGAGCTGCCCCGCCACGACATCGACCGCCTCGTACCGCTCCAGGCCGAGCGCAATAATGACAACCGCGTATCCGATAAAGATGTAGATGATGGACCGGAAAATCTGGGTCCGTTTTTTTATGTCGCGCGCCGTATAGATCGCGAACGATCCGGCAACGAGAGAGGCAACGGCAATGCCGTAGTCATTGCCCCGAATTCCTGCCGCCAGCAGCGACGACACCACCGTGCTGTAGAAGGCAACCCGCGAATCGTACATAATTCCGATGATCATTGCGAGCACCGGCACAAGGATGATGAAGCGGAGGGAAAACGAAGCGGGAATAACAACCGTCAGGAACGCAATACCCGCTATCGCCAGTTGAATACCGAAGATCAACAGCAGTTTCGAGTTGTCGTGGAATATTTTCTTCCGGAAGAGGTACAGGTACATCACCAGCAGCCAGACGATCGCAAAGACATGCAGCACCTTTCCGGAGAATGTGACGTAGGAGTTGATCCCCGCACCGCGTTCCTGCTTCGCCTTCCGGAGCGAATCCAATTTCAATTTAATCTCGGGGGTCACGCGGTCTTTTTTGGCAATGATCCTTTCTCCTTCGCTGACCGCACCGATCGTCCGCGGAACAAGCTCGGCGGCAAACTGCACTTCCTGATCGGTCTGCTCCTTTTGAAAGAGGACGTTCGGAGTCAGGAATGTCAGCGCTATTTTCAAGGCAACGGAGACCGTATCGTTCTCCGTTCCGTATCCTGTAATGAATGTCTGCTGCACCACCCGGCCCAGTTCGTCCCTGTCAAGGAATTTCGAAATGGGCATGATCTGTTCGATATTCTTCTTCCGCTTTGCCACCAGCTCATCCTGTTTGAACTGCGATTTCCGGACATCGAGAATTCCCTGCAGGTACATTTCATTCACGACCAGCAGAACATCTCTTCGCAACTTTTCAAATGAATACTTCGGTGGTTTCCGAGAGCCGGACTGTTCGGCATTGCGCATGTACCAGAGCGATTTCCATTCCGAATCGCGGAGCTGTACCGGAAAGTCGGCCAGTGCCGCATCGATCTCCTTTTGGTCTTCCTGACGCCGGTCGAGGATCATTCTGAGCTGAACGAAGAATTGCTTCAGCGAATCGATATGCGCCTGAGCGATCCCGGGATCTTCTTCAAAAACTTTATACACTTTGTTGGCGGCGAATTCGCGTTCCTGATCGTATTCCCGTTCGTCCTTGTAGATGGGAAAAGCGAACGGCGCATAGAGATCGGCTTCCGTCCAGACCACGCCGACCGGATAGTCGGATTCGACGGAGAGTCCGCGGGGGAACATCAATGCCACCATGACCACAAAGGCAATGAGGATGCTCCATTTTCCCGAGAGGCTGTCTTCGGCAAAAATTTGGCGCAGGAAATAGACGGATCGTTTCAATGACATAGATGAATATTACAATAAAATGAGGCAGAATCAAGAATTCCCCTCCGGTGATTTCACTCTGCCGTCGGAACGATATCTCGCGAATACCTTCACGGAAGCATTGATAAAATTTCATCCTTTCGTTATATTCATTCACAGAATTTTTCACTTTCGTTCATTGGAAATACCATCGTGCAGCGTCCTAAAAAATCTCTCGGCCAAAATTTCCTTCAAGACAGCAATGTCTCTCAAAAGATTGTCCGTCTCTTCGATCCGCAGCCGTCCGATGCGGTCGTCGAAATTGGCCCCGGGAAAGGGGCGCTGACCGCCCTGCTCACCGCCATCCTTCCGCACCTGACGGTGATCGAGCTCGATAATCATTTGATCGGAGAACTGCAGACGCAGTTCGGAGAAAAGATCTCGATCATCCACAGCGATATACTGAAGGTTGACATTTCCGCCCTTGCTCCGGCGCCGGATGCCAAGATCCGGCTGATCGGGAACATTCCCTACAACATCACCACGCCGATCCTCTTTCACGTGATCGACCATGCGGCCCATGTGAAGGACTTCGTCGTGATGATGCAGACGGAGGTTGCGCAGCGGCTGACGGCAAAACCGAGGACGAAAGAGTACGGCATCCTGTCGATCTTTTTGCAGTACTACTGCGCACCGAAGATCCTGTTTTCCGTTTCAAAAAATTCATTCTTCCCGATCCCGGCCGTCTCGTCAACGGTGGTGCATTTGAATTTTGACGAACCGTTCGCTCCGAAAGCGCTCAACGACGCGCTCTTCCGAAAGATCGTGAGAGGAACGTTCAACACCAGACGGAAGACGCTGCGCAACGGATTGCGGAATGTGGGTGTTCCGCACGAAGAATTTGAAAAACTTCATCTGAACCTGGAAATGCGTCCTGAGGAATTATCGGTCGCGGACTTTGTGCAGCTCTCGAAC